>ERZ826242.130-NODE-130-length-125180-cov-12.662394_pt1 | contig 125180 bp, 107 predicted proteins | sample MGYA00519871_ERZ826242 | MGnify/ENA primary metagenome ERZ826242 (study PRJEB31778, sample SAMEA3449226) | human gut metagenome | biome: human gut; feature: human-associated habitat; material: faeces | place: United Kingdom | collected 2010/2012 ... | reverse complement strand
TGAACCATAGATACTTCATCATCGCAGATAGCAATTCGCATATTGTCACTTCCTTTTTGTCTGATAAATATATTTATTATATCGGACAAACAGATGGTCTCTGACACAGTTGTTGTGAAATGACCTTTTTTTGTTGTGAAAAGGACAGCAAACCATTATTGGTTCACTGCCCTGTCTTCTAATCATGTCTGCAATATTAAAGAAATGAAGCAAACTCCTTCATTGGTATACGCTGGGATTCATGTCTATTTGCATCTGCTTTCTCCTCTGTATAACCAAGCGCCAATATATTGATTGGTTCAAGTCCCGACGGAAGATGAAATTCCTCTTTTATCACATCTGGTTTAAAATAACAAATCCAGACAGAACCCAAACCCTGCTCTGTAGCTGTAAGCATCATATGATCGGTAATAATTGACGCATCTATATCTGTTGTTTTCATTCCATCAAATGGGCGCGTCCATGCTTTATTCGTGTCTGCACACACGATGATTGCAACTGGCGCATTATAAATGTTAGCTGCCTTTGCCAGTTTTTCCTTCGCTTCATCACTTTTTACGATCAATAGTCTCACAGGCTGCATATTTGCTGCGGTTGGTGCTACATGAGCTGCTTTCAAAATTGTCTCCAATGTTTCCTGTGAAATTTCTTTATCCAGATAGCTTCTTACTGAAAAACGCCGCTTAGCAATATCTAAAATACTCATTTCTGTAAAATCTCCTTAAAATTATGATTGTATTGTCTAGACAATTTGATTATAATAGATTCGATATAAAAAAGACAAGAACGTACTTTTTTGTAATATACTAACCAAAAAGAAAGTGTAAAACATAAAATGCAAAATGTATATAATTGTCCTGTTGACGCAACAATCTCAAAAATTGGAGGCAAATATAAAGCCGTAATCTTATATCATCTTGGTAGCGACACATTGCGGTATAACCAGATTCGGAAAAAAATCCCAGCTATCACAGACAAAATGCTTGCCCAACAGTTACGCGAGCTTGAAAGTGATAACTTAATCATCAAAAAAATATATCCTGTCATTCCTCCCAAAACAGAATACAGCTTAAGTGAATTGGGCAAGACACTGATTCCTTTATTGGACTCTATGTGCGAATGGGGACAGCAATTTATGCCTGATGATTAAGAACCCATTGCAATAGGTCTTCATATTCTATTTTCCCAGCTGCAACATCAAGAATAGTTTCGTATAATTCTTTTTGCGTATACTTAAACTCTATTCCGTTCAAAGCAAGAAAAACCAACATTGCATGCGTTCCAATCCGTTTATTCCCATCTATCATACAATGGTTTTTAATCAACCCATACCCTAATCTCACGGCTTTCGCTTGAATTGTAGGATACAATTCATCCCCTCCAAAAGACTGAAAAGGAGTTTCTAAAGCTGAGTCCAGTAAATTGTAATCTCTGACTCCATCGCTTCCACCAGTCTGCTGAATCAATTGAGTATGAAGCATAAGAATCTGCTTTTTGCTCAGTTTTTCATTTAGCTAGTACCTCATATGCTTCCTTATTCTGCTCCATGAGCTGCTTTGAAATACTTAACACATCTTCATCAGATGCAGTAAAATCCTTATCTGCTTTACTAAAATCTATAACAAGATATCTTGGTACATTATTCTTCAAAATCACTGCTGAACCACATTCGTCCACTAATCTTGCTACTTTAGAAAAATTCTGGTTAGCGTCTGAAATAGACACCATTGTTTTTGTATCTATAGTCATTTGATCACCTCCGTGATTTATTTACTATAGTATATACAAATTTTAGGATAAATACAACCTAAATATCGGCAGAATTGTTTCGATTATGAATCCTATCATAAATCTCTTGCCATATCATCACTCAGAAACTCCATCCAAAAATCTTTTGAACCGGCAAATTCCAATTCATCATCATTTTTAAATTTTGCAAAATAATCCCATACCTTTTTCGCATCCTCCGGGTTATCATACTTTATATTCCAGCTATCTAACACCTTACCATTCTGACATCTGGTACTGATAATGCCATCTTCTCCAAAGCTTGTAACCGTCCAGATTTTTTCTTCGTTTTCATCTTCTTCCACAGACACATATTCTGTCACATTTTCTGACTGTGAAATACCCTTTGCGGCATGATCCATCAATTGAATTTCCTGTAATTTAGACATTGCCCTTTTTTCCATATCCTGTGCCGCTTTTGCAGTTCTAAGGACTGTCTGATCATCCGTTTTCAGATTCTTTGTCCAATTCTTCTCATAATCTGCACTATCATCTGCATTTTCTTCTGCTGTTCCAACAAATGTTCCTGTTGCAGCCTTACATGCTGCTGATGATGCCGCTGTCACTTTTCTGTCAGCGTCAGCCTGCACAGCAGCTTTTGCAGCCGCCTCATCCTGTTTTTTCTTTAAATATCTGATCTGCTCTTTTGCAGCATCTATGTATTCATCTACTCCCTCAAGTGTCTTGTCCCATTCATCACTTGACATGTCACGCCAGTCCTTATCCTCTTTTAGTTCCTCAGCGGTTAACTGATTTGTCTCTTTAAAGTTCTGGACTGCACTTGAAAAATCAAAAGTACCACCTGATTCTGTTTTTCTGTTCTGATTATCGTTTGTGCTATAATAATTAGCACCACATCCCACTGCTCCTATGCTCATTTTTTCTCCTTTTTATTATTGCCTCAGGTCATCCAAAGCACTGTTTTTATTGCTGCTATTATTTCTAATGTTTTGATATTCTGTATAAGCTCCAGAATCCATTTTTCCATTGTTATCGGATTTTACAATACCCGGTCAAACCTGTATTTGTAATAATCATATTTATCTGCCGTCTTATATGTCATATGGTCAGAAAGCATATCCATATCTACGGAAAATCCACCATCCACAACAGATAATGTTCCATTCTGGAACTGAAATTCTGAAGAAAATTCTGGAATCCCAACATTCCCGGATTTGCTGATATTCTGTACTATATCTGTCAGCATATCCCGGATATCCTCCGTTTTGATATTATTTTTTGTTTCATATAACAATTTTTCTACTTTTTCCGGTAAACCTCCAACTCTGCCATCTGCTCTTAAATACAAATCTTCCAGTGCAATGTTTCCTCCCGAAGCCGCACTCAAATAGCGGTTCACTTCCTGTATCTGTGCAGCATATTCATATACATCAGATGACAGATTTTCTATACTGTCCGCAATTCCTATATAGAACTGATACAGTTCTTCCTGATGTTTTCCAGCAAGTTCTTCCACCCGCTTTTGAACATTTTTATCACTAATACCGGATACTGTAAGTTTTCCGTTACTTTCAATTTTAATGTGTATTTCATCCAGTTCTTCTTTTGATATTCCATTATTCTCCAGTTCTTTCGAGAATTTTTCAGAAAACTCTTTCAATTCCACTTTCTTTTTTGCTTTCTCATAATCCTTGAGGTTTGCAAAAATTTTTATATACTCCAGTTCAGAATCACTTAATTCTTTTCCGTCTGCCATATCCTGTAGCAGTTCATCTACAGATGCACTCCCTTTATACTGCTTGTCTGCCGGAAGATTTTCATACTGTTTCTGATGAAGCTGCTCTACTTCCTTTGCATATGCAGTTTCCTGTTCTTTAAGCAGACTGTTATAACGATCCCTGTATTCCTGCCAGTTTTCATCATTTTTGTGTAACTCCCATTCACAATATGCCTGATGAACCGCATCCGTCTTTTCCTTCTCTTTATTCTCAGTAATACGACAACTGATTTTATAATAACCCTCCGAAGAAATTTCTTCCCCGTCTTCGTTTTCTATTTTGATACTGTATTTATCTGTCTGGGTATCCCAGTTTGGAATTGTAAGCGTCTTATAATTTTTACCCTCCCATTGTGCCTCTCCAACCTGATTCCCATATTCATCATACAATGTCATTCTATAATTGCTTTCTTCTGGCATTTCCATCTTAATCTCTATTGCAAATTGATTTTGCAGCGTGCGGTTATATGGTATGGAAAAATTATAAAAATCAACATCTCCTGCATCACTCAGGCTTCCTTTCAGGCAGCTTGTTTCATCCCGCATCAAAAAGCGGAAATCTAAAAATGTACTGCTATTGTCCTTGCCTGATACCTCATAAATCGTATTCTGATTCCGGTAACTGTTGTTTGTGGCAAGTGTGCTGTTATTCTCCTGCAAAGTCATGTTTCCCATACTTTTTTGCTGCATCTTTCGCTCTAATAATGCTGCTCCCTCTTGGGGTGTCAGTAATATCAAAGGTTTATTGAAAGCTGCTCCCCATGTGCTGCTTTGCTGATTTGTGCTGTATACTTCCATTCGATTTGTCTCCCTTTTGAAATCCTCAGACATTTCTTATGCTTTCATGTCAAAAGATGGTCTATCCTGATCCAAATAATCCTAAACTTTAAAATCAAATCCCTAAACCGCTTTTTTCTCCTGTGGCAGACTGATAATCTCATTTGTTATCGGTGTTATTTTTCCTTCTTCCCATAACTGATTCAGTAATCTCTATATGGCATCTGCATCTCCACGAACTAACTTGGCAAAGGATTCACCCTCTGCACTGTTTTTTCCTGTTCCGAACACTTTTTCTCATACATTCTGTTGATTATCTTCCTGTAAATTCAACGCTTCTGCCGCCGTAGGCTCATTGGCTTCCCGAAGTATCGTTTCCCTTCTCCGTTTCTGCTCTTCTGCCTTTACACCATCATACCATTCTCGTACTCTGTCCTGCCATTCGGTCTGTCCCTGACCGTACCCATGTTCCATATCAATGTCACATAAATATCCGTTTTTATAGTCAAGTGACAGATTACAGTCCGTGCTCTTATCCCATCCATTTTTTGCGATTCTGTCATATGCAGCCTTATATTCTCCCAGACCAAAAGCATCTGCCTTATTTTCTGCTACTAAATCCGCATACTTCTTCTCAAGGGCACTCCACAATTCTTCTCCATCCGGTGTATAATATTTTCCATCCCGATTTTCCAGTTTCCGAAGATCCAATCCAGTCAGCTTGTCTACAAAATGGTACAATACCATTTTTTCTCTGTCTCCCTGTAAATACTGATCTGGCGGCGTTTCATTGTAATTCTGCGGATTGCAGGAATATATATGCTGATAAAGATTGTATCCATTTTTGCCCTGATTGAGTGCTGCTTCGATTCTTCCTGCCATTTCCTCATCCACACCTTCTGCATGAATATAATAATCATACGGATCAACGGTCAGTCGCAGTGCCGTATCTTCTGAAATTACAATCCCATTTTTGCGAAACAAATGATTTACTACATCATTTATCGCATCACGCGTTTCCTGATTATATTCCATCTCCCTGACAAACACATTACTTCCACCAAATTCTTCCATATCTGCGGGATCATATAAACAATGAATATCATATCCATCAAAAATATTGGTTTCATTTTCTACACAGATTTTTCGCTCTGCATTTGTCAGTCCTTCTACATAATAGGGAGATTTTTTATTGTAATACTTTTCCATGATATGCTGCTTGGGATCTGCAAATTTTTTATTTTCCTCATTTACTTTTTCATAATGTTCATTAAAAGCCTTCACATATTTCGCAAGACTTTGGATTGGATTACAGTCTGGAAAAGAATCATTCTCTGTGACCGTATTCCGTGTCAAACCTTCCTTTGTATAAGTGTCATATGATTTTTCTGTAGTGTCGTATCCTGCTGTGCTTTTTTCTGTTTGAGTTGTTTTATCTGTTTTAACTGTTGTACGAGCTTTATTACTATTTGTGGTAGATACTGATGATGCTGTTTTATATGAATATATATTATTGGTAATCTGCGTTCTTATCTCCTCCAGACTTCTTTTTTAACTTCATCTTAGCCGCAATTATTCCATATATCGTTACCTTTTGTAGAAGCCCAAATTTTTGTAAAAATATCAAATTTACTTACAAAATTGCTACATTCTTCATCCATGTTACCGCCCAGATATTGATTCATAAAATCCTGCATATGGTAAAATCCTAAAATTGTATCACCATACACATCATAAGGTACATCGGCTGACCATTTTTTATCGTTATATGAAATTTCCACATATCCCTTTTGATATTCCAGCCTATTGTTTTCATCCCAGCCTGGAACTTTCTTGGATTGATAAAAAAATGTAAAATTCTTTGGCGGTATAGCTTCTGTATCGGTCATGCTGATAACACGCCCCTGAAATGCATGATGCTGCCATACTTTATTGTACTCTGTACCCCCTGCAAGTGCTAAATTTGGATTTTGCTCCACTTTATCAAAATCGGCATCCTCTGTTTCCCATTCTTTCGCCATTTCCTGAATGGTCTGCCTGATGCTGTTTCTCATATCTTCTTCTTTGTAATAGTAGTCTGAGTTATAATACATCCAGTTATCATCGTCTGTCCCACCATATCTGGATGCTATTTCGGCTCCTTCCCTTTCATTTGCAGCATAAGCGGCGTTCACATTACTTTTTTGCAAAAAACCATACACATCTTCTAATATCTGCTGGTTATCTTTTGCATTATATCCATTTGTGTATCTCTGCTGAACCATATCCACACGCATATCCACACAAATATTTTTAATTTTCTGTTGTACATCATCCGCTGATATTTCCCCTGAATAATAGGAATGCATCATATCTTTCATATCTTTTATGACCTGTTCTCCATAATTTCCACTTAGACAGGATGCCGGCATTCCTTTTATTTTCATAATATCGTTGTAATTCTCACTTGTAAGTTCTAATTGGGAAATGCTTTTGCTGTCTACACATAAATCGTAATAAGGTTTTGCACTCTCAGGCAATTTAAAATCACTGCCAAGATATTTATTTCTTATTTCCTCATTTGCTTCTTCCGAACCACCAATCACATAACTTTTTGAAGGATCTGTTCGGCAGATATTTATCCAACCTATGTTATCTTATATATTCACAATCACTCTCTCCCTAATTTTTCTATTTCATATATCGGACACTTTCTCTCAATATACGGGCATTTTTCGCCAATCTCCTATTTCCTGCACCAGATGACTATTTTGTCATATAATAACCACGGCTTTAAATACCTTGTCATCACAGGTAAGAACCATTTCTCTCTCATGTTTCTCCACCACTGCTTTTTCATGACACAGCCCGATTCCATGATTTTCTCCATCCGTTTCCAAGATTAGACAATACCCTTACTCCCTGCTACCTGACAATGATATACCCATTAACTCAACTCCTTATTTGACACTTCATAATCACCAAATATGTCATTAATTCTTGTTTCATATGCATACCATCGTGTAAATACAGACATATTTCCCAAGAAATTTTTAACTTTAGAAGTATCTTCTGACTTCGGATAATAATTCTCCATTAAATCCCAGACATTACGAATTTCCCCTTCCGATCCGGTGCGTAACGTCTGAAATGGAACCTTTAAATCGTAATTATTCTCTCCGATTGTTATTTTCAGATTTCCATTAAATTTATTGTCCTCTGTAAAAGATGTTACCTGTTCCTTGAAAAACATCTTAAAATTCTCAGGCGGTATCGCTGATTCCTTTGCCAGACTGCTCCTGCCCGCCTGATTTCTAAATTCAAAATTCCATGTGCTGTTAAAATCAAAACCACCGTCTAATGTAAGACTGGAATTTGCTTCGATTTTATCACAGTCAATCTCAGCCAAATCCCATTTTCCGGTCATCTGCTGGACAGATTCCCTCAATGCCGCATTGGTTTCATTGCACTGATAGTAATAATCTGAATTATAATAAGTCCAGTCACTATGACTATCAGAATAGTATTTCTCATTCAATGCCTTTCCTTCCTGATAGTTCGCCTGACTTGCCGCCCTTGCATTTTCTTTTGCAAAAACCTCATACATCTCACTTACGATCTGTGTATTATCTACTTCATTGGTTCCGGATGTCTGGTGCTGACTTGTCCGGTAGGTACGCATGGACGTACAACATTCCTCAAAATAGGAATTAAGTTCCTCCCTGCTTACCTTTCCGGCATAAAAATCGTTCATATGACTGGATATATCTTTCTGCATATCATAGCCAAAGGTATCTCCGAAGGTACTCTTGGGCATCCCTGTCACTGCATTAAATTTTTGATAACAGTCACATACATATACGAGTGGTTCTGCCATTTTCTCAAAAGTGTCTTTTCTGGTTTGGATTTCTTTTGTCAAATCCTTTACCTTTTCTTTGTATTCGTCATATTTGCCCGCCTCATTTACAATATTGTTTACATTGTTTGAAGCAAGCGCTCCGATGTGAAGTGTACTGTCACTCATACATTATCCTCCTGATAAAATATTTACCCCATAATCCATTCATAGATCTTACCCATTATATCGGAAAAAGCAGTTTGTATCGTTAATTCATTGCACCAAATGACCATATATTGCAACGAATGACTATTTTCGTTCTGACTGCTATTGCAGGTGCTGCTTATTTTCTATTTGTTGTTGACATAGCATATACCTTTCATTTAACATTTAACAATTAGGTTAAATGTTAAATGAAAGGTTGTGATGGATGCTTGGGTATACAAGATACACTAAAAGCACTGGCAGATCCAATACGGCGTGAGATTTTGAATTTATTGAAAAATGGACGGCTTTCTGCCGGAGAGATATGTGAACATTTTTCTGTGACGGGAGCATCAATATCCAGACATCTGGCAATATTGAAAGAGGCTGATTTAATCCGGGACAAAAGGGAGGGAAAGTTTATCTATTATGAACGAAACACTTCCGTATTGGAAGACGTTATGTTGTGGATTACAGATTTGAAAAGAGCATCAGATTATGAAGGAAATGATAAAAAAATATAGCGGCACATTGATTTGTTCTGTACTGGTAATGTTAGCCGGAGTCCTGGTTGGATTTACTTGTACGCAGAGCATATATACACATGCATCCTGTCATTCTATAACACAGCTTGACTCCAGGCACTTCTTCCAAATCGGCGCTTTGCCGGGACAACGTCGGCGGGGTGACATGAAGCTGCTCCGCCGCCCGTGTAATATTCTCCCCCCGCGCGATCACAAGGAAGTCATTCAGCGCTCGAAGTTCCATATTGATCCCTTCTGCCCGGTTTTTCTCCGGTAGACGGCACAGACCAGATATGCGATCACCGCTCCGATCAGAGCTCCTCCCAGTACGTCCGTCGGAAAATGTACGCCGACATACAGTCTTGAGAATGCAATCACAAATGCAAACACCAGCACCGGCACGCCGATCTTCCTCGGACACAGGAGAAATACAACGACTGCCACCGCAAATGCACTTCCCGTATGCCCGGATGGGAACGAGTAATCACTCTGCGCCTCTATGATCCTGTGCAGCCCATCCACGACCTCGTAGGGTCTCGTCCTCGCCACCAGATTCTTCAGCAATACGTTGTTCACAAGCGTATTGAGCAGCAGTGAACAGGTCATCAATCCGCCGACCTTCCTGGTCTTTTTCAGCAGAAGGAACAGAATCGTCAGCGCAATCCAGAAATAACCGTGGTCGCCCAGATGTGTTAGAAACGTGAGTACCGGCGTGAGGAAATCATTCCGCATATGCTCCTGAATCCACAGAAGCACCGGTCCTTCCCAGTCAATCAAAAATTGTTCCATTGTTATGTATCCCCTCTTTTTCTCTTTTGAGGATTCTTATTATAGCACCCGTCTGCGCCGCTTACAAGTGCGTTTCTTTTTGTGCCTTGCGCCATCACCGGACGTGCTATCTCTGTGCGGTCAGCACCTTATTCAAAAGATCTGCCAGAGGCACCATCGCATTCATCGCCTCACTCACCGTGTTGGTCTGCGCTCCCACCTCAATCAGCAGTGTTTTCGGACAATAGTGCATATTGTAGCGATACCCTTTCAGATAGATTCTTCGGGTAAATCCCGGATAATACTCCGCCGCCTTTAGCTGCATCTGAAACGAGATTGCCAGATTATCCGCAATATAAGGATTGTAGAGGTAATCAATATCCCCCATCGCCGTCGTCCTGCTCAGCCCGTTAAAAAACATGACCTGCGCCATCTGTATTCCGTTGACCTGCGTAACCAGTCTTGTACTCTCCGCCACGCCGTCGCGGTGCAGATCAATGACAACCTCCACCCCGGGATTTTCCGCAAGCACCGCCTCAAGCCCTGGTCCTGCCTTGGAATAGGCGTGATCCCTGTCCCCCACATCGTATTCTCCCTTGTGGTGAATCACATTGAATCCATACTGCTCTGTCAAAAGCTTTGTCAGGTAATCCCCGACACCGACCACCGACGTCGATGCATCCCCCGGAACAGAATCTGCGTAGCCCTCCTGCGAGTGCGTGTGATAGATCAGGATCTGCGGCGTCGATGCATCGTGTGACAGGCGCAGATCTTTTCCCAGCAGTGCATCGGCATTCAGCTGGCTGCTGTTGATTGTCGTTGTGCTGTCCACCTGATAAAAATTCTGAATCAGATAGTCAAAATCATTCAGTTTTTCCCGCGGATATACCACCACCTTTTCTGTAGCCAATGCCGTCTGTATCTGTGCCGCCTGTGCTGTCTGTGTCTCCGCCGCCTGTGCCGCCTGTGTCTCCGCCTGCTGTTCCATCTGTGCTTCCGCCTGTGCCGTCTGTGCTTCCGCCTGCTGTCCCTCCGCAGCTTCCGGTACGGTTCCCTGCGTCTGCTCCTTCGTCTCTCCCTCCCGCATGCTTGTACTGCTTTGCTCCGCCGCCTCCTGCGTCATGATGACTTCCCCCGTCGCCGCATCCACATAGTTCTCGTCCGCCGCCTCCCGCGCCAGAATAGCCTCGTAGGACCAGTCACTCTCCACCTGCGTCTGATAATCGGCAGATACACCACTCTCTTCCGGGAGCAAAAAAAAGTGCGCGAGAAGCCGGTCTGCAATCGTAAGCTCCGCCGTCCCCTGCGCCTGCCCGCAAGCCTGCGGCAGGAAAAATCCCACGATCTCCTCCTGCAGCAGAAAACCCAGTTCTCCCGGATCCAGTCTTACACTACCGGATAATATCACTGCCGCCGCCACAATCAGTATGGTTACCGGAAGGATTCGTCTCCGCTTTTTTCTCTTATCATGACTTCTATTATAATTTTTATACTGGTATCGATAAACATGCATAATTTACTTTATGCACCGGCAATTTCTTTTATGCCGCCCATCTGCCCTCTTTAAAGCGCATGCAGGCACCCGCCCGCAAAAGCGAGATTCAGCCCTTCCGAGATGGTGTAGCAGAGTCTCTTGACCGACTCGTCAATATCCTTCGGCGTCACAAACATGGCATTTAAATTCGGCGACAGCAGTTCGCGGATGAGTTCATATTTTTCCGCATCATTTAATTTTTCTAATGAATTTCCCATCGCTGCAAACGCCTGGCTCTGTGTGAGCGCGGTAACCAGATTGTACATCGTATCGTTCACGATTGTCGCGGCGTCGACCACGGTCGGTACGCCAATGGAAATGACCGGAACGCCAAGACTTTTTTCATCCAGCGCATGTCTGTGATTTCCCACTCCGCTTCCCGGATTGATACCGGTATCCGTCACCTGGATCGTACGGTTCAGCCGTTTCGTGCTCCTCGCTGCCAGCGCATCCACCGCGACCACCAGATCCGGCTTTGTCTCCTTTACAATGCTGTGAATGATCTCCTGCGTCTCCATGCCGGTCTGCGCCATCACGCCCGGCACAATGCTGCTGATCCGGTTCACCGTCTGTTTGCCAAATGCATATTTTCCATACTCTTTCACAACATGCCGCGTGATAAACAGATTGTCCACCACTCCAGGTCCCAGTGCATCCGGCGTCACCTCACGATTCCCAAGTCCGGCAATCAGCACCGAGAGGCTCTCCTTTTGTAACCGCACAAGCTGTCTGATTACCCGCGCAAGCTGTTCGGATACCTCTCTGTGGTAGTCCTCGTCCTCCTCATCCATATCTGCCGCCTCGATGGTGATGTATGTTCCCTTGGGTTTTCCCATTGTCTTTGCCCCGTTCTCCGTCTCGATCACAACCGTGCTGACCGTCAGGTTCGGGCTAAGTTTTTCCTCCAGGAAACGGACTCCCTTAAGTTCCACATGATCTTCCTGCATTTTTTCCTGTGTCTCCAATGCAAGATCGGTGCGTATCTGATACATAGTCTCCTCCATTTTTTGTATTCCTGCAGACAGGACATTTCTTTCTGTCTAGTCTGCCACAGAAAAAAAAAGTTATCCGCAAATTTTTCTGACAAATTTCAGCATTTTCTCTTGACAGGTCACCCAAAAGAGCCTATACTATCATAGTATGTTTACATTGAACTGTCCGTGTCCGGCTTCGATGTACATTTCATTGTAACGATGCACTGCATGTGCCGTTACCAGTTAGAATCATAATCATAACAAATTGGAGGTGTACAGATTGGCTAACATTAAATCTGCTAAGAAGAGAATTTTAGTAACAGAGACAAGAGCTGCAAGAAACAAATCTATCAGAAGTGAAGTAAAGACAGCAATCAAGAAAGTTGAGGCTGCTGTTGCTGCTAACGATAAGGAAGCTGCTAAGGCTGCCCTTACAGTAGCTATTTCCACAATTGAGAGCGCTTCTTCCAAGGGCGTATATCACAAGAACAACGCTGGCAGAAAAGTTTCCCGTTTAACAAAGCTTGTTAACACGCTGGCTTAATTCCAGAGAATAGATCTTAACATACGGTCCTAACCCAACCGTATGAAAAACACCAGTACCGTCATACTGGTGTTTTTTTTATTTTTTCTGCTTTGCCGCACTGTAGCGGATGATAAACAGCTCCACTGCCATCTGATCGTCCATCCGTCCCGTCTTTACCGCTTCCTCCAGCGCCACACCGTCCTCCAACGCCTGTCTCAACTGCCCTGCGCCAAAACCGCGCGCCTGGGTGAGATTCCGCTTTACGGCAAACGGTGGAATCCCCGCCTTCTGTGCCATCGTCTGATTGTCAAATCCCTTGCCCGCCATATCCCGCAGATGAAGCAGAATCTGGAACTGCCTGGTAATCAGATACATGATACGCATCGGCGGTTCCTTTAGTGTCAGAAGGTCATAATACAGATCGAGCGCCCTGCGCTGGTTGTGTTCCGCGATCGCATTGACCATCTCAAAAATACGGTTCGTCGTCTGCTCTGTCGCAATCGCTTCCACATCCGCAGCCTCAATGACACTTTTGTCCATGGTATAACAGATCAGCTTTTCCAGTTCCCGGTCGATATTGCCCATATCCGATCCCGTCTTGCTCAAAAAAAGCTGCATCACCGATCCCGTAATATTCTTTCCCTCTTTTTTCAGGCGCGCCAGCACCCAGCGCGTAATCAGTTCTTCCGTCTGGGTGGCGAATTCCACTATTTTTCCAGCGTTCTTGACTGCCTTGTACATCTTGGAACGCTTGTCCACTTCCTCCTCCACAAACACGAAATAGGTGCTTGCAGCGGGCTGTGCCAGATACTCCGCAAGTTCATCGCAGGCATTTTTGAAAAAGCCGCTGTTCTCGATAAGAATGACTCTGCGCTCCGCAAAAAACGGAAGGGTCTCCGCAAGATCAATAACCTGCTTCGGGTTGATGTCCTTTCCCTCGAAGCGGTTAAAGTTCATATCGCTGTCTCCGCCCGACAGCATGCCGCCCATCCCGGAATCCTCTCCCGCCGCAGTGAGCGCGTTCTTTAACTTGTCCCGGTACTGGCGTTTCAAATAATCTTCCGTTCCATATAGTAAATAGATCTGTTTTAAATTTCCGGATCTGATATCTTCGTCAATTGTTTTCATAAAGGTTTCTGTCCTGTTCTGCCTGTCTTAAATAGTTTCAGCCGCTCCAGCATCATATACATATTACGCTCCGGCAAAAGTCCGGGCGTGGCGCGTTCTGCTGATCTCGCAGTGCACGTCCAAGAAATCCCTGATTTCTTGGACTGACGGGCATTCGCCCTATCATTCGTCAAAAATATCCGATGCATTGTGCAAGCACTGCATCGGATATTTTCTCCTTATGGCACTGCTCATTGCTTACGCACATTATATCATACCTTTACCAGTGCCGCAAACTTCCCTCACTGCCACCACTGTTCTTTTTCTTCCAGATACCCCCGGCAGACGGCTTGTCCGTCCGTCTTTTTGACGCACAGTCTGCCGCTTTCCATCGTATAATACACCTGGCTCCCCGCCTGCTGCATATGCCCGACAGCCTCCTTGGAGGGGTGTCCGTACCGGTTTGTTCTGCTGCACGACACCAGTGCGATCTCCGGTGCCAGCGACTCCAGAAACCCGGTGGAATTGGAATAGCGCGATCCGTGATGCGCCGCCTTATAAAAATCGATTTTCTGCACGTCAGCTCCCGTTTTTGTCTTCTGCAGCCAGGTCAGAATCTCCTCTTCCTGCGCCGCTCCAATATCTCCGGTAAAGACACCGGTAAAGTCATCCTCCTGATAAAAAAGCACCAGCGACTCCTCGTTTTTGTCCACAGACTGACCCCCAAACGCGGCCTCCGTTTCACCGGGATGCAGTGCCGTAAACGTTGCCTTTCCGAAATGCCAGATGTCACCTCGCCTCAGCCACACCACTTTTGTTCCCGCATCCTCTGCCAACGCTTCCAGTTCCTCCCAGTTTTCATCCCGCGGCATCTGTTCCGCCACTGCCAGATACTCCACGGGATATCCCGACGACAGTATCTCCCGCAGTCCGCTGATGTGGTCTTCATCGGTATGAGACACCACCCAGCAGTCAATCTTTTTGACCCCTTTGTACTTTAGAAACGGCAGAATCCGATAAGTGCCCACCTTTCCGACATTGGAACTTCCTCCGTCCACAAACAGGTGGTACCCCTCCTTCGTCTGCAGATAGCAGGCGTCCCCCTGCCCGACATCCAGCATATCCAGTTCCGCCTCCCCGCTCCGCGAAACTCCCAATACGGCAAGCAGCAATAGTGCGGCAAGGAAAACGCCCGGATGTCCTCCATTCTTTTGCTCTGCCCTCCTGCCGTGTTCCTTTTCTCTTTCCCTTTGCTCTCTCTGCCGGTGCAATAAGCATGTTCCAACTCCCAGAAACGCATAATATACCGCGATCTGCCAGCGCTGCGGTCTTCCGACAATCCACATGGCGCCCGGAAGCATACCGGCAAGCGCACATATATGCTTCCCCATAAAGAGCAGAATTCTGCATGGAAAAAGCATCCCTTTTGCCAATGGAAGCGACAGGAGTCCCACCATTCCGCCTGCCGCTCCGAATCCGAGCAGCACCCCCATCATCGGTAGCATGAGCAGGTTGACGAAAACCGCATAGACCGGAATCTCATAAAAATACCATGCCACAAGCGGCAGTGTCGTAAACCAGACCGCTGATGCCGCAAAGATTTTTCCGCGCAGCGCTCCCATCCCTTTTTTCTCATAAGAGATGCTCTGACCGACCCACACGACGCCAAGGATTGCAACAAAGGAAAAGCGGAATCCGGCGTCCCAGAACAGGCAGGGATTTTTCCAGAGAAGCGCCACTGCGGCAAATGCGAGCGCACAAAATGTATCATAGCTCCTCCCGATGACCTGTGCTCCCAGAAACAGCAGGAACATGAGAACCGCGCGTCTCACGGAAACGCCCCATCCAGCCATCCCGCCGTATCCGTACATCACTCCTGCCGCTGCAAGGGCAGCCATGCCAAACGGCAGTCCCGCTTTCTTTAACATCCGGTAGAGCGCCATCCCGATCACAGAGATATGAAGTCCGGAAATCGCCAGAATGTGCGACAATCCCCCGATCTGGTAGAGTCTCTTCGTTTCTGCATCCAAAAACTCCCTATCGCCGACGACCATCGTCGCCAGTATCCCCGCATCGCGCTCGCCCATCGTCTTAAGGTAGACCTCTTTTATCTGCTGCCCAAGCTGCCAGAGGGCTTCCGCCGTCTGCCTCTTCGCACACACCTTTCTATCAAGTGCCGGACCTTCCATCGCAAAATCAAATCCGCGCGCAAAATAATAAGCCTTCGCATCAAACGCACCCTCATTTGATGCCCGCTTCCATAATGTAATCTCTCCGTGATATATGAGAATATCTCCGATGGAACAATCATCGGAATCAGAATAGATCAGAACCCCACCGCACGATACCGGTTCTGCCTGTAAGAAATTTGACGAATCCGTCCGAAACATACAGGACGTTAATTCATAGACATATCGATTTTTCTGTACCTGTTTTCCCGCAAGCTGTCCCTGTACGGTCACATACATGCCATCCTGCAGTTCTCCCAGATACGCCTGCCTGCTCTCCTCCGCCTCCAAATATCTTCCGCTTCCAAGAGCAAACATCAGCAAAAAAACTCCGGCGCCAAAAGCCGTTCTCTTTCTTTCCGCCGGGGAAATCCCGTCGCCCGGACGGTACCCGTCAGCAAAAATGCCGCCAAGGATTCCGCAGGCCAGGACGCCGCAGGCTAGCAATGCCCGCGCGAATACGCTCCAGCCGTATGCCGCCGCAAGAATCCCCGACAGAACGCCCGCTGCGCCAAGACACAAAGGCCGTTTTGTCACACACTTCCCCCTTTAATCCGTTTCGGTAGGTTCCTCCGTTTCCGAAAAGGCGCTCTCTGCCCCCGTGACATAATCCATATTGCGGTCATACATATCCGCAAGCGGGAAATTGTCGCGGTAGACTCCGCTCGTATCGCCGTTGACGGAAATCTGAACCTTGCTGATCGTGGAAAGCTCCGACAGGGAATCCACGATCGAATAGATAACGATTGCCTCGTTTACTTTGTAATCCTGATTCTTGAACGCTTCATCCAGGCTGACGTAGCAGACGCCGTCCACCACCGACACAGAGACAAGCTTGGTCCCCTCCGGAATCGCAGACTTTGCATCCTTGGTCTTCGGACCGTCTAAAAGCTGCTCCATAATCAGTTTTTCCATGGAAATATTGCTGCTGTAGTAGACATCCTCGCGCACTTCCTTGACCAGACCGTCCCCGTCCAGATTGGAAAAATACAGCGTGAGTGTTGTATTCTGAATGGAATTGATCTGCTCTCCCGGATTTTCGATAAAGCTGTCCTGATTCATGGTACCGACAAGATTCCCCTTCGCATCCGTAAGCGGTGCGTCTCCAATGTAAAATGCCACGCAGTCCACCCCGTCGATCTGTGTCATCGTCCGGACAACCGCCGCCCGGCACAGCACCTCATCGACAGCACTCATTTTGCTGTAATCCTCATCAAAATGCAGGGTTAAAAGCACACCGTCCAGTGAATAATTCGTGATTTCCACATCATTTGGAATCGGCTTCCGGTAATCCACATTGTCCGAATCCGAACTCAGTTTCGCAAGGAACTCCTTGATCATTCCGTCGGTATCGGTTGCCGAAGGCTCATAAGGTTCTTCCACCAGACGGTTCTTGTCCTTATTCAGATATTCGATATGATAGGCACTCTGCTCCGTCTGCCTGCCGCACGCCGCGAGCGAGCCTGACAGGAACATCAGACATGCCAGTCCCAGACATATTAACTTTTTTCTCCATCGATAAGCTTCTCGGCTCATAGACTCTCCCTTATCTAAGAAATATAATTCAGCGGAATTCTGACGTTGAAAATCGTTCCCTCTCCCACGGTACTGAACACCTTGATGGCTCCGCGGTGCATCAGAACCGCGCTCCTCGTAATGGCAAGTCCAAGTCCCGTTCCGCCGATCTCCCTGGAATGAGACTTGTCCACACGGTAAAAACGCTCATAAATATGCTCTAACGACTCCTCCGGAATACCGATTCCGCAATCCTCCACTTTCAGATAAAAATACTGGTGATCGGCATTCAAAGAGACATGTACCCATCCGTCCGGTCGGTTATATTTGACTGCATTTTCGATCAGGTTGGTAAAGGCAAGCGTAATCTTTACCTCATCCACATCCGCACTGACCGGCCGGAAACTCTCCAACACCAGCTCGATATTCTGCTTTTCCGCAATCGGCTTTAAGCGCTTTAAAATCTGCTCTAACAGTTCGTTGATGTTGACATTCGTGATGTTTAAATCTCCCGCAGACTTATCCATCTTTACCAGAGACAGCAGATCATTGATGATCTTCGTCTCACGGTCCACCTCGTTGCCGATATCCGACATGAATTCCTGATACAGCTCCACCGGTGCGTCCTCCATGCTGTTGATGGAATCCGCCAGCACCTTCATGGAAGTCAGCGGCGTTTTCAGCTCATGCGAGACATTGGACACAAATTCCTGTCTCGAATCATCCAACACCTTCATGCGCCCCAACATCTTATTGAACTTTTCACAGATCTGCCTGGTCTCGGTGTAAGCGTCAATCTTTAATGCGTCATCCCCATATCCCGTCTGAATCTCCTCGATCGACTTTGCCATGGCATGGAACGGCGCCACAAGATGAATCGCGATAAACGTTCCCGCAAAGATGATCGCCACGATCGCAATCAGTTCCATGACAAGCGTATTGCGCGCCAGATATTCCAGATTCAGATTGATGCTGTCGGTCGAAACGCTCACCATAATCACACCGATCGTCCGCTTGTTCTCCGTCTCCAGATCCACATGCACCAACGGAATCGTCATTTCAATGTAACGGTTCTGGGAATCATATTTGCTGATTTCCTCCCCCTGGATACTCTTGATCACTTCCTCGGAAATAATCGTCTTTCCGGTGTCAAGATTGTAGGTATCCTTTATGATATGGAACTCCTCATCGATAATCATGACACGCCCGTCATAGATCGTTGACAGCTGCTCTAACTGCACGTTGATCGCAGACTCACTCTCCGCATTATTCAGATAATCATTGGAAACGATCTGATTGGCGAGAATCTTCGCCTGGCTTAGAATCTCACTCGTGCGGATCGACACCGCACGGTTTTCATAAGAGCCGAGCATCCCGGCACGCAGCAGGACGCTCGGTACAATTCCGATCAGAATGCAGAGAAGAATCAGTCTGCACTTAAGACTTTTGAGAAAATCGGTTAATTTTTTAAATTTAGACATTGTGTACACCCGTTAATTCTGTGAATAATAGTACCCGACGCCCCACTTTGTGTGAACGTATTTCGGTTCGCTCGGATTGCTCTCGATCTTCTCCCGAAGACGCCGCACATGCACATCCACCGTTCTGACATCCCCCGGATACTCATAGCCCCATACAAGATTCAAAAGATTCTCTCTTCCATATACCTTGTTGGGATTATTCACGAGCAGTTCTAAAAGGTCGAACTCCTTTGCAGTGAGATTGACCTCCCTGCCGAGAATAAACAGCCTTCTGCTCTCGCAGTCCAGCTTTAAGTCTCCCGCCTCGATCATCTTGGATTCTTCTTTCCTGGGCTGCGATGCGGCAGTTCTTCTCATGATGGCTTTGATTCTCGCCTTCACTTCCAGAATATTGAACGGCTTTGTGATATAGTCATCTGCGCCGTACTCCAGTCCGAGAATCTTATCCATGTCATCGCCCTTGGCTGTAAGCATGACAATCGGCATATTGGAAAACTCGCGGATATGCTGGCACACTTCAAAGCCATCCATCTTCGGCAGCATAATATCCAGCAGAATCATGTCGTATGCATTCTCTGTCGCCATCTTAAGCGCTTCCTCACCGTCGTAGGCGCAATCCACTTCCATGCCGTCCTGCTCCAGACTGAAACGGATTCCCTTTACGATTAACTTTTCATCATCCACCACAAGAACTTTTTTCGCCATTTATTTCACCTTTATCTGATCTCTGATCCGATTATACAATCCCTCTTTGATTCCATCTACATTCATAATCTCTTCAACGGAAGAAAATCCTCCGTGCGCATCCCGGTAGTTTACAACCGCCTGCGCCTTGGTCTGTCCGATCCCGGAAAGCGTCATAAGCTCTGCCAGCGACGCCGTGTTGAGATTCAGACGTCCGTCTTCCGGAGACGCTGCCGTCCCTCCCGAAGTTCCCTCACCGTTCCTGACACTGCTGTCCGCAGAAGTCACACTTCCTCCCGCAGAAACTGCACTGCCGCCCGCAGAAGTCATACTGCCCGTCATCCCGGCTGCTTCTTCGCTGTCAGGAATATACACCATGAGTCCGTCGTACACGCTCTCCGCAAGATTGACTGCGCACGTCCCGGCATCCGCCGTCATGCCGCCCGCCATCTCGACCGCCTCATAGATGCGGTCTCCAGGCTCTAACACGTACACGCCCGGCTCTGCCACCTCTCCGCAGACATAGACATAACATTTTCCCGACGCACGGTCTGCCTTATCAGCATCTTCCGTCGTCTCCGGTGCAAGAGCTGCCTCAGCCGCCCATTCCTCACCGGAAACCTCCGACAGATCCACACTTCCCGTCTGCTCCCCGCCGGAAACGTCCAGTATATCCAGACGCTCCCCAGCCTCCGTTTCTTCCGTCTCCTGCACATTCCCGGTATCCTGCGAGACTTCCGTCTCCAGATAAACCTCGTTCTGACTGCCACATCCCGCCATAAAAATGCACAGAATCATGCCAGCCCCTATCTTCTTCCATGTTCGTATCATAAGCATTCTCCTTCTTCTATATAAAAGGAGTCCTCAATGCCCGATATTCATATTCTAACGAAATTTTACAGCCGTGACAAGAGTGTTTCAGAAATATTTCAAAATTGTTTCTTCCAATGTTACCCAGAAATTTTTGGCATCCTTGGAATCCGGCATTAAAACTGCCCCCTCATACGCGTCCAACGCCGTCTGCTCCACGGTATCCGGCGTCTCTGACGGAATCACGGAGTAATGCCCCGACAATCCATGCAATTCGTCCGCCATGCCGACTGTCACAAACTGTGCAAAATCTGCCGCCGCTGCACTGTCTTTTGTATAATCATTGACCACTATCATATCGGTAGACGCACATGTCGCCGCCGAGAGCGTATCGCTTAACTCCGGCATCTGCATCAGCCCATAGTCATATCCGTCCAGCTGCCAGAGTGTATCAGTATCCAGGATTGCCGAAAGAGTCCGCCCTTCCCGGAAATTGTTCACGATATGCTGTTCGGACACCTGATCCGCATCAATGGAAAAAGATGCCAATATCGTGTCAAAATACTCCAGATCCTGCTGATAGAGCGTATCATCGTAGGTGATATCCAATTCGTCCGATCCTCTCTTTGCGAACGTGACGCTGTTGCCGACAAACGGGAAATCATAGAACGCATCCTTGACATCCCACTCCAGCAGATATTCCACATTCTCTGCCGGCTCGTTCTCATTGGAATAATCGATGATTGCCTGCAGCGATGCCGGCGCCTCGGTAAAATAATCCGTCTGGTAAATAAACACGCACGCATCGTAGGACAGCGGATACCCGAGCACGCGCTCTTCGTAGGTCGCCGCCTCGACTGCCTTTTCCAGCACGCCGTTTTCCGACGGATCCGTCTGATTCACGGAAACAAGACCATAGAGGTATGCTTCCTCCAGATTGTCCCCCGGTAAGAGGTAAACATCCGGAAATGCATCATCCTGCATGGTCTTATCGTAAATAGTTCCAAGATAATCAATGGTATCCTGATACTGCACGGCTACTTTTTTCCCGGTCTTAGCGTAATAACGCACAGCCGCCTCGGTAAAAAAGTCTGCATAACTGTCATCCGCATACCACAGCGTAAGGTCTGCCGGTGCGCTCCGGTAAGCTTCATCCGCCGCCGTTTCTCCCGTCTCCGTGGAGGGCACACCATCCCCGCTGCTGCCGCATCCCGCTGTATTCATAACAGCCATTCCTGTCATTCCAAGCACAACGACAAGTCCTGCCGCCGTCAGTCTTTTGTATAATCGTTTCATTTTATTTCCCTAATCCGTTTTTTGTATTCTCATTATCAGGGAATTACATCTCTTCCAGAACCACATCCAGCTTCTCTGCCATCTCATCCACATGCTCTTTCCCGATAATCAGTGGAGGTACAAAACGAAGCACATCGGCGCCTGCCGTGATCACGACAAGTCCGTGTTCCAATGCTGCTGACGCAATTTTTCCAACCGGTTTCTCACACACAACGCCCTGCATCAGTCCCAGACCTCTGCGCGCCGTAAGGAAATCATACTTTTCCACAAGCGCATCCAGCTTCTGCTCCAGATACGGCGTGATCTCTTTTACATGCTCTGTAATCCGATCCCGCTCCATCATCTTAAGCACGGTGTCAACTGCTGCTCCGACAAACGGGTTGCCGCCGTAGGTCGTTCCGTGATCGCCCGGTGCCAGCGACTTTTCCGCCACGCGCTCGGTCATCAGGAATGCTCCCACCGGAACACCGCATCCAAGCGCCTTCGCACTGGTCATAATGTCCGGTTTCACACCGTAGTGCTGCCATGCGAACATCTCGCCGGTGCGCCCCATGCCGCACTGGATCTCATCTAAGATCAGCAGAATGTCATGCTCGTCGCAGAGTGCACGCACGCCCTGAAGGAATTCGTCGGTTGCCGGGTAGATTCCACCCTCGCCCTGTACCGTCTCCAAAATAATAGCACAGGTTTTCTCATTTATCAAAGCTTTTACGCTATCTAACTGATTAAATTCCGCGAAACGGATTCCCGGGATCAGCGGTTCAAACGGTTCCTGGTAATGTTTGTTGCCGGTTACCGAGAGTGCTCCGAGACTTCTGCCATGGAACGAGTGATTCATGGCAATGATCTCATGCCCTGCATGACCGTCCCTGGTGTACGCGTATTTCTTTGCGGCTTTTAAGGCTCCCTCGATTGCCTCCGTGCCACTGTTCGTAAAAAAGACGCGGTCCATCCGGCTTGCCTTTAAGACACGTTTCGCCGCGCTTGTGATCGGCTCGTTGTAAAACAGGTTGGACGTGTGCATCAGCTTATCCACCTGCGTCTTTAGCGCCTCGCTGTACTCCCTGTTATGATACCCAAATGCCTGCACGGCGATTCCCGCCGCAAAATCCAGATATTCTTTTCCGTCCGTGTCATACAGGTATACGCCCTCCCCATGGTCAAACACCACCGGGAAACGGTTATAGGTATGGAGGATGCTCTCCTCCGCCTCTTTCATGCATGTCTCTTTATTCATTGTAATACCTCTTCTCTTTCTCACTAAGGATCGCCGTACCGATACCTCTGTTGGTAAAGATTTCAAGGAGCAGACAATGTGCGATCCGCCCGTCTAAAATATGTACTCTGGACACGCCGTTTTCAATGGCGTCGATGCAGTTGTTCAGTTTCGGCAGCATACCGCCCCCGATAAAGCCGTCGCCGATCAATGCTCTCGCCTCATCGATGGTCAGTTCCGAGATGAGCGTGCTCTTGTCCGAAGGATCCTTGTATACACCCTCAATGTCCGTCAAAAATGCAAGCTTCTCCGCGCTGACCGCCTTTGCAATCGCACAAGCCGCATCATCCGCGTTGATATTGTAGCTGTTGTAGGCATCATCCATTCCGACCGGACACACGATCGGCAGAAAATCCTTCTCCAGAAGATCGTAGAGGATCTTCGGATTGACCTCCGTGATCTCGCCGACAAATCCGATGTCCTCCCCGTTGGAATATTTTTTCTCCACCTTGAGCAGTCCGCCGTCCTTGCCGCTGATACCGATTGCATTGACACCCAGCTCTTCCACCAGCTTGACCAGAGATTTGTTGACCTTATTTAAGACCATCTCCGCAATCTCCATCGTCGCCTCATCCGTCTTGCGGAGTCCGTTGACAAACACCGGCTCCATGCCGACTTTTCCAACCCAGCGGCTGATCTCCTTGCCTCCGCCGTGCACGATGATCGGCTTGAATCCAACCAGTTTTAAGAGGGTCACATCCTGGATCACATGGCGCTTTAACTCCTCGTCCACCATTGCGCTTCCGCCGTACTTTACCACAATGATCTTGCGGTTAAAACGCTGTATATAAGGGAGCGCCTCGATCAGCACTTCCGCCTTTGCCAGAATTTCCTGCATATTTTTCTCGTCCATTTTCTCTCCACTCTCCCTGAATTTTTACGTCTCTGCTTAGGAACGGTAATCCGCGTTGATCTTGACATAATCATATGTCAGATCACAGCCCCACGCCGTCGCCTCCGCCGTGCCCATCTTGATATCCGCGATCGCCGTCACCTCCGGCTCCGAGAGGATCTTCGTCGCCTCCTCCTCGCTGTAGTCAAGTGCCACGCCGTCCTTTATGATCTGCATTTTTCCTGCCGCACTCTCAAAGAACAGATCCACCTTCTCCGGATCAAACTGTGCGCCCGAGTAACCCATCGCACAGAGAATTCTTCCCCAGTTTGCATCGTGTCCGTAGATTGCCGCCTTGGTCAGATTCGATGTGATGACCGACTTGCTGATGATCTTCGCCTGCTCTTTCGTCTCTGCTCCGATGACCTTCACCTCAAACAGCGCCGTGGCTCCCTCGCCGTCGCCTGCCATCTGCTTCGCCAGATATTCATTGACTGTCCGCAATGCCTCGCAGAACCTGTCGTAATCCTCATTTTTCTCTGAAATGACCGGATTCTCCGCCATCCCGTTCGCTAAAAGCAGACAGGTATCATTGGTGGAAGTGTCGCCGTCCACGGAGATCATATTATAGGTGTCGCAGACATCTGCCTGCAGCGCTTCTAAAAGCAGGGGCTGTGCGATCGCCGCATCCGTTGTCACAAAACTCAACATCGTGCACATGTTCGGATGAATCATGCCCGAGCCTTTGCACATGCCGCCGATCGTAACAGGAACGCCGCCAAGCATGACTTCCACCGCAATCTCCTTCTCGTGGGTATCCGTCGTCATGATCGCCTGTGCCGCCGCATGACCGCTCTCTGTCTCACCCGACAATGCCGGAACCATCGCCTCAATTCCCGCACAGATGCGCTCCATCGGAAGCTGCATGCCGATCACTCCGGTCGATGCCACGAGCACCTGATCTTCCGGAACCGGAAGCAGTTCACCGACTTTTTCCGCCGTCTGTCTGCAGTAGCGCATTCCCTCCTCGCCGGTACACGCATTGGCAATCCCCGCATTGATCACAACCGCCTGCGCCTTTTTGCTCTCGTATACAATCTTCTGATCCCACTTTACCGGGGCAGCCTTCACCAGATTCGTGGTAAAAGTTCCCGCCACCGCACAGGGAACCTCGCTGTAGAGCATTGCCATGTCCTGTCTGTTCTGATATTTGATACCGGCCGCCGTGCTGGCAGCACAAAATCCTTTTGCTGCGGTTACTCCGCCCTTTATCGTCCTTATCATTCCGCACTCCTTTTCTTCCTATGGATTATAGGTTGTAATATTGTCCTCGTTTGTGACGTATTCGTAATAATTGACGTCCTCGCGGAAAGTCCACCCGAGACCCTGCCAGAAACGGTTTCCGACTTCATTTTTCTTGAATGCAATCAGGTTGATCTTGTTGATATGCTCTGCCGCAAGCGCATCCACGCAGGCACCCACGAGTTTCTGTCCGATCCCGTGCTTGCGGTACGCCTCCTGCACGCATACATGATACAGGCAGCCTCTTCTCCCGTCATGTCCGCAGAGAATCGCGCCCACAACCTTTCCCTCCGCCACCGCTACCATGCTGGTGGTCGGATTACGTCTTATAAAACGCTCCACGCCCTCTCTGGAATCATCGATGCTGCGGATTCCAAACCCGTGAATCTCCATCCATAACGCATGTACCGCCTCAAAATCATCCATTGTCATCACGCGGATGACCGGTTCTGTCTCTTTCATACTTCCATCTCTTCTCTTTATCATTTCCGGTTCATTTTCCCGCTGCTTCCTTCCGTGGGAAATCCTTCCCGGGTTCTGTTTTCGCTCTGTATCTACGGGAACATCGGCACCAGACAAAGCCCTTCCGCCTCGTCAAATCCAAACAGCAGATTCATGTTCTGCACTGCCTGTCCGGCCGCACCCTTGACCAGATTGTCAAGCGCTCCCATCATCACGATTCTGCCCGTGCGCTCATCGATCTTAAAACCGATATCCACATAATTGCTTCCCTCGACCCATTTGGTCTCCGGGCACGCATCCTTCGGAAGCACGCGGACGAACTTTTCCTTCGCATAATACTTATCGTAAACCGCCTTGATCTCCTCGTAAGAAGGAAGACTTCCGTCCGCCTTTTTCGTCAGGGTGGCATATTCTGTCGCCAGAATTCCGCGGTTCATCGGCACCAGATGCGGCGTAAAATTCACAACAACCGGTCTGCCTGCCGCGTAGCCGAGCTGCTCCTCGATCTCCGGTGTATGTCTGTGGCTCGTGACACCGTACGCCTTCATATTCTCATTGACCTCACAGAACAGATTCGGCAGCTTCGCACCGCGCCCTGCGCCGGAGGTACCGGACTTCGCATCAATGATAAGGGTATCCGGATCGATCAGCCCTTCCTTCACCAGCGGATATGCCGTCAGAATCGAACAGGTTGTGTAGCAGCCCGGATTGGCAACCAATCTGGCATTTTTCACTTTATCGCGGTTCACTTCGCAAAGGCCGTACACCGCCTCCCCGATAAACTGCGGGCTCTTATGCTCGATCTTATACCATTTCTCATATACCGCAACGTCCTTGATACGGAAATCCGCGGACAGATCGATGATCTTTGTCTTCTCAAGAAGTCCTTCGTTTAAGACGCCTGCCAGAAATCCCTGCGGTGTCGCCGTAAAGATCACATCCACCTGCTCTGCCAGTGCTTCCATATTGTCGTCCATGCACACGTCATCCACGATCTCAAACATGTTCTGATATACTTCTGCGTATTTCTGATCTATATAACTTCTGGAACCGTACCATTTGATTTCCACTTCTTTATGTCCCATCAGAAGACGCACCAGCTCATTTCCCGCATAACCGGTCGCACCTATGATTCCTGCCTTTATCATGTTCGTATTCCGCCTTTCCTTTTCCTGCAAAAAATCTTTTCACACTATATCCCTATATTAGTCTACCTCTTTGCCATAGTAAAGTATTTTTTGTCCGCTTTTTAGAAATATTCTTGCATAATTATACATCCGTTTTTTCTTTTATGCAAGCACTGTTTTACTATTTATGCAACGTTTTTCTTGTTTTGGATTTCTTTTTTCCTTAATTTATATAGGTTTTCCCTATTTTCATTCTGTATGCTTTGTACATGTATATGCATTTTTATTTGAAATATATGTATATTTTTTCACTTGCTTTTCCGTTGCATATGTTGTATATTGATTGCAGTTAATGATTTACAGAAAGGAAAAAAGCCCATGAAAGAAAAAGTTATCTTAGCTTACTCCGGCGGTCTGGACACCACCGCCATCATTCCCTGGTTGAAGGAGAATTACGATTACGAAGTCATCTGCTGCTGCATCGACTGCGGTCAGGAGGAAGAACTGGACGGTCTGGAAGAAAGAGCCATCTCCTGCGGAGCTTCCAAGCTTTACATCGTCGACATCATCGACGAGTTCTGCGATGACTACATCATGCCGTGCGTACAGGCAAACGCCATCTACGAGAACAAATATCTGCTCGGCACTTCCATGGCACGTCCGTTAATCGGCAAGAAGCTGGTTGAGATCGCAAGAAAAGAAGGTGCTACCGCCATCTGCCACGGCGCTACCGGAAAAGGAAACGATCAGATCCGTTTTGAGCTTGCCATCAAGGCTCTCGCTCCGGATCTCAAGATTATCGCTGCCTGGAGAGACGACAAGTGGACCATGCAGTCCCGCGAGGATGAGATCGCATACTGCCAGGCACACGGCATTCATCTTCCGTTCTCCGCAGACACCAGCTACAGCCGCGACCGCAACATCTGGCATATCAGCCACGAGGGTCTTGAGCTCGAGGATCCTGCCTGTGAGCCGAACTACGATCACCTGCTGGTACTCGGCGTCTCCCCGGAAAAAGCTCCTGAGGAGGGCGAGTATGTGACCATGACCTTCGAGAAAGGTGTTCCGACCTCCGTCAACGGCAAGAAGATGAAGGTTTCCGATATTATCCGTGAGTTGAACCGTCTCGGCGGCAAGCACGGCGTCGGCATCATCGACATCGTAGAGAACCGTGTTGTCGGCATGAAATCCCGCGGTGTCTATGAGACTCCTGGCGGAACCATTCTGATGGAAGCACATCAGCAGCTCGAGGAGCTGGTACTTGACCGTGCTACCATGGAAGTGAAAAAGGATATGGGCAACAAGCTCGCTCAGATCGTATACGAGGGCAAATGGTACACCCCTCTCTGCGACGCAGTGAGAGCATTTGTCACCTCCACACAGGAATATGTGACCGGTGAAGTCAAGTTCAAGCTTTACAAGGGCAACATCATCAAAGCCGGAACGACCTCCCCGTATTCTCTCTACAGTGAGTCCTTGGCAAGCTTCACCACCGGCGATCTCTACGATCACCACGATGCTTCCGGATTCATCACACTGTTCGGACTGCCATTAAAAGTCCGTGCAATGAAGATGCAGGAAATCGGCGAGAAAAACAAATACGAATAAATCATACATCCGGATTTATTACGCAAGACCCCCCGGAAAGCTGCCGTTTCGGCAGCTTTCCGGGGGGGTCCTTTTCTGTCCGGTTATTCACATTCCAATCATTTTCTTTCTGATCATCCGCTTTCCTGCGCATCCAGTATCGAATCCAGCACGGTAAGACCCATCTGAATCTCCTGCTCGGTCAGGCTGCCGTATCCAAGCAGCAGCACCGGATGGTTTCTGCCACCGCCGCCATCTTTCGTCAGTGCATATTCGCCAAGACCCGATACTTTCACGCCCTGCGCCGCCGCACGTTCACAGATCTCCCGCTCACTGCATCCGGTATCCGCCTCCACGAGCACATGGAGTCCCGCATGGTCTCCACTGACTGAGAGCACCCAGCTTCTTTTTTTCAGTTCACCGATCAAAAAATCATGCCTGCCGCGGTAAATGCCGCGCATCTTGTTGAGATGCCGCTCAAAATGCCCATCCCGCAAGAACTCCCGGAGAATCTCCTGCTGCATGCGCGGCACCGTCGTCGAATAAAATCCGCAGACGGTGCGGTAGCGCTCTATCAGCTGCTGTGGAAGCACCATATAACTGATACGCAGCGACGGCGCGATACTTTTGGAAAATGTTCCAAGATAAATTACCTTCCCGAGTCCATCCACGCTCTGCAGCGACGGAATCGGCTTTCCACGGTAACGGTACTCGCTGTCGTGATCGTCCTCGATCAGATAGCGCTCCTCCTGCTCTGCCGCCCACGCAAGAAGTTCCAGTCTTCTGCCCAGAGGCATGACGCTGCCGGTCGGGAACTGATGGGACGGCATCATGTAGACAAGCTCCGGTGCCGCCGCACGCACCGTACCGCCGCTAAGTCCCTGCTCGTCCGCCGGCACCGTCACCACCCGGTATCCCATATTCCGGAAGGTGTGGTATGCCTGCGGATATCCCGGATTCTCCATGAGCACGGTCTTATTTCCTCCGAGAAGCTGCGTGAGCAGAATCTCCAGATACTCATTTCCGGCTCCGAGCACGATGTTTTCTGGGCGGCAGTTTACACCTCTGGCGTGATGCAGATAATCCGCAATCTCACTGCGCAGACTGTACTCCCCCTGTCCGTCCCCCGCCATTAACAGTTCCTCACTGTCGTCCAACAGCACATTCCGGCTGATCTTCCGCCAGACGTTGTACGGAAAACTGCGGGTATCGATCGCATACGGGGAAAAATCAACCAGGCAGACCGGTTTTTCCGGCCTGTGTACCTGTCCCGTATCTCCGACGCTGCTTCCCCGAAGCCGGTACAGCTCCGCGATATCGCATACAAAAAAACCCCGGCAGGGTTCCGCTTGTATATATCCCTCTGCCAGGAGCTGATCATATGCCATCTCTACGGTGCTTCTGCTCACCGCAAGATTCTTCGCCAGAAGACGCGTGGACGGCAACCGTTCCCCTCTCGGAATCCTGCCATCTGTAATCTCGCTCTTGATATATTCGTATATTTTCTCATAGAGGGGAGCTTTCGCTCCCCCCTGTAAGTTCATCATAATCTCTATCATCGTAAAGCCTTATCCGTCGTTATGCCTTGCTTCTCTTGATCTCCTCGACAATGCGCTCCTTGAGTTCGTACGCGCGGTCCTTCATCTTCTTGGATGCCGCCGCAGACTGCAGGATTCTTGCAATGCACTTCGATGCAACATCGTACTTTTTGTAGTGGTATGCCATCGTCGCGAGCAGGTAATCCATCGTGCACTCATCCATGCCGCACATCGGATAGGTCTCTGTGGATACCGCCTTGGTAAAGCCTTCATACGCCTGTGCATAGAACGCCTCTTCCTGCTCCCTGCACTCCTTGATCTGCTCTGCCATCTTCGGATCTTTCGCATCTAAAGACTCGCGCTTGCCGCGCAGCAGCCATGCAAGATTCAGGCAGGTATATGCCTTCTCACTGTTCTTACCTTTTTTCACAATCGTGTTGAACAGTGCCAGCTTGTAGCGCTCGATCGCAGTATCATAATCGATCAGCGTCGGCTCCACATTGTCCGCCGGCTTGAAATTCACACAGATCTTCTCCTTGATCATCTTGACCTGCATGGATGACAGGTGTTCAAAATAGCGCGTAATCGCGGTATAGCCGCAGTACGGGCAGGAAATCACACTGTACTTTAAGGTGTCGATGTGCTCATAGCGCGGACGCAGATCCATGTCGGACTCAAGACGCTTTAATCTTCCGCTCTTGATCATCTTTGTCTTAAATACCTTGTCGCACACTGCACAGCGCACAGCCTTGTCCAGAAGAAAGCTGTCTTCTGTCGGCACCGCCTCCTGCTTTGTGCCGTCCTCTCCCACGACCTCTTTCTTCTCTTCCGCAAAAAGATTCGTGGTATCCTCTGCCTTTAAACCAAATTTTTCCAAACCGGATAATAAATTCATGTCTATTCCTCCTAAATCCCAAACCGCGTCCTACGCAGTTGGCAGCTTGAATGAACTCTTCAGTGACACAATGCGGTTGAACACCAGCTGCTCCGGTGTCGAATCCTTTGCATCTACACAGAAGAATCCCTGGCGCACAAACTGGAAGCTGTCGTAAGCCTTCGCACCGGCAAGATTCTCCTCCACCATGCAGTTCTTTAACACGGTCAGTGAATTCGGATTGAGGTTCAGACTTCCGTCCTCATTGTATACCCCTTTCTCCTCGTCCACAATATTCTCATACAGTCTGACTGTCGCAGGAACCGCATGCGCTGCGGATACCCAGTGAATCGTACCTTTTACTTTTCTGCCGTCCGGGCTGTTGCCGCCGCGGGACGCCGGATCGTAAGTACAATGGATCACTGTCACATTGCCGTTCTCATCCTTCTCAAAGCTGTTGCAGGTCACAAAATATGCATTCATCAGGCGCACTTCATTGCCCGGGAACATGCGGAAATACTTTTTCGGTGGCTCCTCCATGAAGTCTTCGCGTTCGATATAGAGTTCTCCCGAGAACGGAATCTTACGTACGCCGAGCGCCTCATTCTCCAGATTGTTCACAACGTCCAGATACTCGGTCTGTCCTTCCGGATAGTTGTCAATCACAACCTTCACCGGATCAAGGACTGCCATCATACGGGACTTCTTCATCTTGAGATCCTCGCGGATGCAGTACTCTAACATTGCATAGTCAACGGAACTGTTTGCCTTTGAAATACCGCACAGTTCCACGAACATCTTTAACGATTCCGGTGTAAATCCTCTTCTGCGCAGCGCTGCGATGGATACCAGACGCGGATCATCCCATCCGTCCACAATGCCTTCCTCCACCAGGCGCTTGATGTAACGCTTGCCGGTTACCACGTTGGTCAGATACAGCTTTGCAAACTCAATCTGTCTCGGCGGCATCTCATCCTTATCCGGGATAATCTGTGCGCCCACCTCGTTGATGACCCACTCATAGAGCGGCCTGTGATCCTCAAACTCCAGCGTACAGATGGAATGCGTAATTCCCTCGATCGCATCCTCAAGCGGATGTGCAAAATCATACATCGGGTAGATGCACCATTTATCGCCGGTCCTGTGGTGTGTCATATGCGCCACACGGTAGATGACCGGATCTCTCATATTGATGTTGGAAGAACTCATATCAATGCGTGCACGGAGCACTTTCTCACCGTCCGCATACTTTCCTTCCCGCATCTCCTCAAACAGCTTTAAGTTCTCCTCGACGCTTCTGCCGCTGTACGGGTCTTCCTTGCCCGGCTCCGTCAGCGTTCCGCGGTACTCACGGATCTGCTCCGCAGACAGATCAGAGACATACGCCTTTCCTTTTTTAATCAGCTCTACGGCACACTCATACATCTGATCGAAGTAATCGGATGCGAAGAAAAGTCTGCCTTCCCAGTCCGCGCCAAGCCACTTGATGTCCTCTGTGATCGCCTCCACGAACTCGGTCTTCTCCTTGGTAGGATTTGTATCGTCAAATCTCAGATTAAACTTTCCGCCATACTTCTGTGCCAGACCATAATTCAAAAGAATGGACTTCGCATGGCCGATATGCAGATAGCCATTCGGTTCCGGTGGAAATCTGGTATGAACAACCTTGCAGTGCCCTTCCTCGATGTCCTTGTCAATCATCTGCTCAATAAAATTCTTTGAGACATTTTCGTTTTCCATAATGTCGCATCCTCCTCAATTACAATCCGGACAGCCTGCCGTCCGATCTGCTTTCCCTGTCAAAAAAAGAGAAAGCAACTCATGAAATATCATACATGATACACCGTCAAGGTGCAAGTATAATATAACATGAATTGCCTGAATTTGTAAAAAAACAATCCCTGATTACTCGGAATACTTCTTCACCTGTTCCTCCAGGAACTCCGGTGTATCAAAATAATCAATCTTCATGGCATGCTTTACCTCGGAAAGTGTCTTTGCAGCCTCTTCCTTCGCCACTTCGCTTCCCGCCTTTAAAATATCATACACGTCGCCGATGCGCTGCTCGTATTCCTTTCTGCGCGCACGGATCGGAGACAGTTCCTCCTGCATGACGTTATTCAGGAACTTCTTCACCTTGACATCGCCCAGGCCACCACGCTTGTAATGCGCCTTCAGCTCATCCAGGTTCGCATACTCCGGCAGATACTCCACGAAGTGCTCGTCCGTACAGAATGCATCCAGATAGGTAAATACGGTATTGCCCTCGAGCTTTCCCGGATCTTCGATCCGGATGTGATCCGGGTCCGTGAACATGGACATGATCTTCTTCTTCACATCTGCCTCGCTCTCCGAGAGATAGATGCAGTTGCCGAGCGACTTGCTCATTTTGGCCTTTCCGTCGGTACCCGGAAGTCTTAAGCAGGCCTTGTTGTCCGGGAGTAAAATCTGCGGGTCCGTGAGCGTCTCGCCATACACCGCATTAAACTTATGTACAATCTCCTTGGTCTGCTCAAGCATCGGCATCTGATCCTCGCCGACCGGAACCGTCGTCGCATGAAATGCCGTGATGTCCGCCGCCTGGCTGATCGGATAATTGAAAAATCCGACCGGAATGCTCGCCTCGAAGTTGCGCATCTGAATCTCCGCCTTAACCGTCGGGTTGCGCTGCAATCTGGAGACTGTAACCAGATTCTGGTAATAGAATGTCAGCTCCGTCAGCTCCGTCACGTAGGACTGGATAAAAATATGAGACTTCGCCGGATCGATTCCGACCGAAAGGTAGTCGAGCGCCACCTCCATAATATTGTCGCGCACCTTTGCGGGATTGTCGGCGTTGTCCGTCAATGCCTGTGCGTCCGCAATCATAATAAAAATCTTATCAAACGTCCCCGAATTCTGAAGTTCCACTCTCCGCTTCAGAGAACCCACATAATGTCCCACATGCAGCTTGCCGGTAGGACGGTCGCCTGTCAAAATAATCTTTTCTGCCATTGTCATTTCCCCTGTCAAATATATTCTTGCTCTATTATACATGTTTTGCGGGACAAGTTCAATTTTTCTTTTGACAATCCCCGGAAAGTTTTTCAGAAAAATAGCCGTCGCTGTAGAGTTTTTTCAAAAACGACGCCAGAAGCGGCACTCCGAACAGTCCAAGGATTCCGAAAAAGTGAAGCCCTAGAATCATGCACGGCAGCATCACAACCGGCGAGAGCCCCATCTGTTTTCCCACCAGCTTCGGCTCCACAATGTTGCGCACCACCGTGATGATCAGATACAGCCCCATGACCCCGATTCCCATTCTGGCATTGCCGCCGGCAAACGCAATCACCGCCCACGGAAGCAGCACGGTTCCCGTGCCGAGCACCGGCAGAATATCTAACACCGCGATCAGAAACGCAATCGCGAAAGCGCCCTCGATCTGCAGAAGAAGCAGACCCGTCGCAAGTTCCGCAAACGTCATCAAAAAGATGAAAACGTACGCCGCCGCACATTTTCCCATCGTTCCGAAGGTTCCCTTTTTGACGGCAGACACCGTCTCCTTCCATTTTTCCGGTATGATCTTTTCGAGGAAATACATGATCTGTGGGAAATCCAGTTCCATGAACACCGTCGATATGACCGCAAGCAGCAATTTAAAGCACATCCCCGGAATATTCACCGCAATGCCGGAGACCTGCTGCAGCAGGGTGCCGGACATTCCGGTCAGAAGCTCCCCTGCCCGGCTGACCGCCTCCGCCGACTCCGTACCCGCCGTCCGCAGCACCTCCCCTCCCACCGTCTCTCCGGTCAAACCTGCCGTCCACGCGCAGAAATGTTTCATCATCGGAAAGATCGTCTCCGAGACAAACCGCACCACCTCCCCGAGCAGTTCCTGTCCCAAAAGCATGATGCGGTTTCCAAGGAATCCGATCACCAGTCCCGCCAGTCCGTAAAACAGCAGAACGACCGCCACCGCTGCAATCCTGCGCCTTATATGCATGCGTTCCGCCGCAAACGCCACCGGAAACGAAAGAATCCACGCCACAAAAAATGCCGCAATAAACGGCAGGAGCACCGGTCCGATCATTTTTACCGCCGCGAGGACAAGTCCACCCCACACCGCCCAGTATGCAAACTTAATAAGGAATTCTTTCTGATGTCTGATCCGCTCTTCCCGCTCCATGGCAATCCTCCGCGTCATGTTTTCTCCTAATAACTATATCCACCGGGAAGCGATTCCATGCACGACGTCCGCACATTCCTTTCCAGAAATGATAAGCAGATTTCAAAATCTATCAAAAGATTTTTTACGAGATTTCATGTTTCTTCAGCTTTGAAAGCGTCCAATGCCTACAAAAAGAAAGGCCTTCCAGTAATGGAATTTTTCCAGTATCTGTTTCTGTTGATTTTTTCTAACAGAAGTATGTATATGAATCTGATCACAGGACGGAACACTCCTGATTTTGCGAAGGATACTGTATATCGTTTTATGAAAATGATTCAGATCAACTGGATCCGCTTCACAACAATACTTTCAACCCGAATCATCAGGGATGCCATTCTGCCTTTAGATTCCGAGGATCGTGCAAATGTTCTTATCATTGATGATTCCATGTTTGAGCATAACCGCTCAAAAAAGGTTGAACTCCTTGCCAAAGTCTATGACCATGCAAAACATAAATATCGCTTTGGTTTTCGAATGCTTACTTTAGGCTGGTCAGATGGAAGCACTTTCCTACCGGTCAACAGCGTTCTTCTTTCCACAGAAAACAGGAAAAACCGCATCAATGAAGCAACAGAAGTGGATAAAAGAACTGTTGGCTACAAACGCCGGAAGCTTTCCATGGAAAAAGGAACACAAGCTATGCTTACGCTTTTGGATGCAGCCAGGAAAGCTACAATTTCGGCGAAATATGTTCTTTTTGACAGCTGGTTTTCATCACCAAGCACTCTTCACGCAGTAAAAAGTATGGGTTACGATGTAATCGGCATGGTCAAGAAAACACCAAAGATGTTTTTCCGCTACAATGGCGAAGATATGTCTCTAACTTCTATCTACAACACGAACAAAAAGAGGCGCGGAAGATCAAGATATCTGCTTTCCGTTATGGTTGATGTTGTAAAGGATGGTGAAATCATTCCTGCCAAAGTAGTTTATGTTCGCAATCGTAATAAACGCAAGGAATATCTCTGCCTTATTTCCACGGACGTAAATCTGGATGAGAATGAAATCATCCGGATCTATGGAAAACGTTGGGACATAGATGTGTTCTTCAAGGTGTGCAAAAGCTACCTTAACCTCAGCAAAGAATGTAACTCCCTTTCCTATGATGCAATGACTGCACATACTGCAGTCGTTTTTACACGATACATGATGTTGTCGCTGGAAAGCAGGGAATCCAATGATAATCGATCCCTGCGCGAGCTTTTTCTATACTTTTCAGATGAAATGTCTGATATCACATGGATACAGGCTTTTCAAATGTTACTTCAAATGTTCCGGACAATGCTTTTAGATAACACCGAGCTTTCAGATGAAAAAATCAACGAGATTCAGCAACAAAAAGGGGGCTTATCGAAATAAATCGGTAAGCCCCCCTTACATGTGTATCCATTTCTTTTTTAACTATCCACATCCATTAGAACTGATGTACTCCCGGCGCAAGTTCATGTCTCTCCCCATTCGGTAGCACTACTTCTGCCACCGTGTTCACCGGAATAACAAACTCGAACGTAATCTTATTACCTTCGTATTTCCATCCGCTCTCAATTGTTCCAACCGGAGAATCATACACTGCCTTTGCATGCGATAATTCCTTGCATGCGATTGGTTTTATTGTGATTTTTCTTCCTTCCTGCTGAATTCCGCATACGCCACCGATCAGCCATCCGGTAATTGCACCATAGGAATAATGATTCAGAGATTCGCTTGGTTTTCCTTCTTCATTGATACCATCCCATGTCTCCCAGATTGTCGTGGCACCTTTCTTCACGGCATACAGCCATCCCGGTGCAGACTCCTGAAGCAGAAGTTTGAATGCGGTATCTTCATATCCGTATTCGCACAGTATACCGCAGATTGCCGGTGTTGTCAGGAATCCGGTGTTCAGATGATAGTCATTTGCAAGCACCAGTTCGTTCAGCTTCTCTGCATTCTTCGCACAGTTTTCTTCATTCACAAGGCCAAACTGAATCGGACGGATGTACTGACACTGACGCTCTGATTCTACCACGCCGTCTTTCGTAAAGATTTCCTCAAATGCTTTCTTGGCGTTTTCTGATACTTCACGGTAATGTGCCGCATCCTCTTCTTTGCCGAGAATCGCTGCAATCTCAGACAACGTTTCCCCGGAATGTGCGAAATATGCGGTTGCAACATCAAAGTTTCCGTTCTGCATAGACATCATTGGATTGGTTCCCGGCTCGCACCACTCACCGTAATCAATACCCGACTGAATTGCATTGTTCTCTGCACGGCTTTCCAAAAAGGCATACCAGTTCTTCATCATTTCATAATTTTCTTCCAGTATACGAACATCTCCATACTTACGATACATTGCCATTGGCACAATAATGCAGGCATCCCCCCAGCCGACAGAACCTGCCAGCATCGCTGTCATAAAGCTTCCTTTGCTGTTCGGCGGTGCGATATTTGCCACCTTGCCTTCCGGATACTGTCCGTAACGACACTGCGCCAGCCATTTTCTATATACATTATAACTATCCATCAGCATCAGCCCCGTATCGACATAAAGTCCCGCATCTCCTGTCCACGCTGCTCTCTCACGAGTCGGGCAGTCGGTCGGCACATCACAGAAGTTGCCCTTCTGACTCCATTTACTGTTCCATACCAACTGGTTCACATCCGCATTTCCACAAGTGAAGTCTGCTGTCTCTTCCATCTCGGAATACACTGCATGCGCGATAAATGTTGCATCTGACAGATCAAGTATTGTCTCCACTTTTGCGTAGCGGAATCCCATGATGGTAAATCTCGGCTTGTAGTGATTCTCTCCATCCTTGCAAATGTATGAAATCATCTGATACGTACCGCCCTCTTTGTGGCGTTTACGATCCTGGAAATTCTCCGTCGTGAAGTTCCCGTTCTCATCCAAAGACTCTCCATGAGTCAGAACAATCGTTTCACCGTCTTTACCAAATACAGTAAATTCCACATATCCGGCAAGATTCTGTCCGAAATCGATGATCGTCTCTCCATTCGGAGTCTGAATCAGTTTACCTTCGAAGTTCTCCATTTCCTTGATTGGGACAGTATTCATTCCTTTCAGCAGGTTCTTATCAAAGTCTTCTGTTTTTACCGGATGCCACACGCCGTTTTCTGTGGCAAATGTTTCTTTTCTCGCATCGTATACTTCTCCCTGCTGCATATCATTCTGCTGCAGAGGTCCTGCCTGACTTGCTTCCCATGTCTCATCAGATACAAGCACCGATTCTCCATCCACTTCCAACTGACATAATAATCCCAGTTCCTGTCCGAACACACCGCGGTCACCATCGACTCCGGATGTAGAACGATACCAGCCATCACCAAGAACAATCACCAGCTCATTCTCACCTTCACGCAATAAATCTGCAACATCATATGTCTGATAAATAAGCTCATTATTGTAATTGCTACTGCCCGGCATCAGAACGGCATCACCTACACGTTTTCCATTTAGCCATGCCTCATATAACCCGTGACAGGTAATATAGAATCTTTTCATTGTTCCCTCAGGTGCACTGAATACACGTCGCAGGTAGCTTGCAGGCTGATGTACTTCATACTCGCCTTCGATTTCCCGTGTTTCCCATTCCCTCTTTGCCTGTGCATTGATTGCATCACTGCAGTCGTATTCCTTTGTTGTAAGTTTGGAAAGTTCTGGATTGATCCACTGGGCATTCCAATCTTCATCGCTTAAGAGACCCATTTCAAAATAAGCCTCTTCACTCCATTCTCCGGCTTCGTCTTTTTCATCCCACAGACGCACCTTCCAGCAGACACGCTGTCTGCTTTCCAGATTCAGTTCCAACAGATGATGCATGTCCTGACTTGCCACTTTACCGCTATCATAAATGGTCTGATCTCCAGTACATGCTTTAATCTGATATGCACTCTGAGAGATTCCGTCCTCACAAATCCATGAGAGGAACTGTTCTTTCCCGTCTATTCCGATTGGATTTACCTTCTGCTCTGTTCTAAGTTTTATCGCTTTCATATTCGAATATTCTCCTTCATTTCCATTATACATAGGGTATCTCATAATAGAAATTATAGCGAATGGCAAAAATTATTACATTCATGATTTCTATATTTTGTTCGTAAATTCGTTTACATCCACCGAATTCATCTCTCGAAATTCCTTCGGCGATATTCCGTACTCCTTTTTAAACGCCCGAAAGAAGCTAGAGTAATCTTTAAATCCATACATCAAGTATACTTCTGTGATTTTGTATCCGGTGAGAATGGCATCCCTACTAACAGACAGCCTTTTTTTCATGATATATTGATGAATGGATAGTCCAATATTTTCTTTAAAGATATGCGCAATATAGTATTTGCTGACAAAGAATTCACCTGCCAGCTTCTCTAATGTCAATTCCTCATCTAGATGTTCTTCGATATAATCCATCAGATTCTCATATAAGTTCTGCTCCTCTTTCTGACTCTTCGGATGCTCCTGCTCATATGCTGTTCGATTCAAATGAAGTATCAGATCATTCAGGCACAAAGATATCTTCGCTTCTTTTCCAAAACGATTGGAGTGGATTTCTTCTATCAAACGAAACACCTTTGTCTGTATTGCGTTAAACGAAATTCTATCATTATGGAAAATGTATTTACCAGTCACCGCTGCCTGTTGCATCAGATATCCGTAAGCTTGTGACAACTGCATCAACTGATTTGCATACTCTTTGCTAATCCAAAAGACAAATCTGCGATACGGCATTTCCACATCATGAATCACAACATGGTGTGCCACTTCCGGCGGAATTAGAACGACATCAGCGTATCCCAGGAGCGCGTATTATGACCTTTGCGCGACTTTAATCCGTACTCACCGTTTCGCGGAGACAGATATCCGAACCATCACAGCCCTTTTACAAAGCGTTGTGTTTATGGGCAGAATGCCGATTTCAAAAATGTCTGCCATTCGCTTTTTTCATCCATATCCGTTATAATAGAAGCATCGAAAGGATGGTTCATTATGGCGATGGAATATACCGAAGAACAACTGAATAACTTCGACAAGTCCACTCTCATCCAGCTGTTTCTTGTCCAGCAGTCGCAGCTTAAGGATATCGATGCAAAACTGCAACTGTTACTGGAACAGGTCGCTGTACTGAACAACAACCGCTATGGGCGGTCTTCCGAAAAGCTGGATACCGAGAACCAGATTTGTTTTATGGAAGTCGATGGCAACATCGTGTATTTTAATGAAACTGAAGCGGTTGAAGCGCTTGCGGAGTGCGGAACAGACGGTGATGAAATTCCAAAAACAAGGTCTCAAAAGACCAGAGGCAAACATGCTGCCGATATCCGTAATCTTCCCATTGTTCCGGTGGAACATATGATGTCGGAGGAGGAACTTACGGCTGAATTCGGTAAAGACGGATGGTATCAGCTTGAGGATGAAATCTTCACCCGTTACAGGTTTACACCGATGAAAGTTGAAATTGAAGAACATCACGTCGGTGTATATAAATTAAAAAAGATAACCACTTTAAGAAAGCAGATCATCCCGGATACCTGCTCCGCAACAGTCTGGTATCACCATCACTTGAAGCCGGAATCATAAATGCCAAGTACGTCAATGCTGTTCCTCTGTACCGCCAGGAGCAAGATTTTCAGAGGATGGGAGTTAACATTGACCGTGCGGATATGGCACACTGGACAATTCTTTGTGCCGAGAGGTATCTTTCCATCCTCTATGATTACCTGCATGAGCGATTGTATGATTATCATGTGATTCAGGCAGATGAAACTCCGGTGCGTGTAACCAAAGAAGACCGCAGCGAAGGTGACAGGCATTACATGTGGGTATACCGTACCGGAAAAAATGTATGCGGACAAGCAGATCGTCCTGTACGAGTACCAGCCGTCACGTAAAGCAGACCATCCGATGGAATTCCTGAAAAATTTCAGCGGTGTCTGTGTCACAGACGGATATCAGGTCTATCACACAATAGAAAAAGAGCGTGAGGACTTAAAGATTGCCGGGTGCTGGGCCCATGCAAGGCGCCGTTTTAATGAAGCAGTCAAAGCACAGCCAAATCATTTCAATGATTACTGTACTTATACGGCTTCAACATCTACTTTTACTGATTCTAATCCATCCGCCGATAATGTTACTACGATTTTGCCTGTTTCCCCGGTTCCGCGTACTGCAGCACGAAGTTTTCCTTCGTATGCTTTCGCAACAGTATCGTAATAATTTTCCTCTGATTCCGGATCCGCACTTCCATATCCCATAATTTCTCCCGGACCGTCAAGGCTTATAGATACCGCTTTGTCTGCATTTGGATTCAAAATTCCCGAAGCATCCTGCATACAGATGTCGATATAGGCGATGTCACTTCCATCTGCCGGAATCTGTGTACGGTCTGCTTTTGCGGCAATCACAACCTCGTCTGAAGCTGTCAGTATTTCATCTCTGCCACATTCTTTTCCGTCGCTGTACGCAATAACTTCTACTTTTCCGGCATGATATGTGGTGTCGAAAATTGTGATGTATTTCTTTGTTTCTCCGACTTTCTTACGCTCCACACTCTGCCCGTTAATCAACAGTTCTACTTCATCGGCTGCAGCATACACTTCTACTTTTACAGGTTTCCCTTCGTATCCGTTCCAGTTCCAGCTGCGGACTGCATCGGACATGCTCCACTGTGTCGTACTCTGGGGTTCTCCGTAATGCTGTGGAAGTTGTACAGCGATGTACGGTGCTTTTCTCAATCCCCAGATCAGTTCTCTCCAATAAGAGATTGGTCGGCGGTTTCCAAGAATATTGATATCTCCGCAGTAGGCAATTTTGCAAGGATATAGTGCATAGAACCCCATACTCTGCTGATCTGTGTAATTAATTTTTCCAATACCTGTCTCTCCGATATAATCCCAGGCTGTCCAGTCGAAATCCCCAATTACATATGGCAATTTCTCGACCAGTTCCCAGTTTTTGTCCAAATCCGGCGGATTGGTCTCAGAACCTACAAGGATGCGGTTCGGGAATAGTTTTCCGTCAATCTCATAGCGTGCTGCCGCATAGTTGTAACCGGTAATATCCACCTGGGCACATGCCTCTTTCACTTTCTCAGCTGCAAAATCACTTGCCATGAACTGGGCCATCATTGCCCCCAGATTGTTCATCATGCTGTTGATTTCCTGAGGCTGATCTTTTTCTGTATTCGCTGCTGCCTGTGCGGCTGCATTCTGCGCCATTAATTTTGGAAGATCATTCATAATGGCCAGAAGGAGATTCAGGCTGTTTGTCGTATATCTGGTATCATCGAGAGAACGCAATTTATCTGCTAGTTTTTTGCCCCACTGCACGTCGAATTTATTTCCCGCCTCCGGAATCTCATTTCCGATGGAGTACATAATCACACACGGATGGTTATAATCTTTTTTCACCAGATTTTCGATATCGTGTTCCCACCATTCTGTCATCTGTGTACTATAATCGAATTCCACCTTGGTACTTACCCATACATCCGAATACTCATCCATAACATACATTCCGTATTTGTCGCATGCTTCCAACAGCTTCCGGCTCATCGGATAATGGGCACTGCGGATTGCATTGAAGCCGGTTTCTTTGAGTTTCTTTACCCGCGCCTCCGCAGAATGCGTAAATTCTGCGGTTCCGATAATTCCGTTGTCATGATGGATACATCCGCCGCGAAGTTTTACAACTTTTCCATTCACTCTCAATCCGTGTTTTGTATCCAACTGAAGTTTACGAATTCCGAAGGTTCTTGTTTCCTCATCAATCACGGAATCATTTTCTTTGATATACGTACGATAAGTATACAGGTATGGATTCTCCGCATCCCAACGATTTGGATTTGGTACATACATTTTCTGCTGATATTCCTGTTCAGAATGTTCCTCGACCGTCACTGACATTTCATCTGCAGCAACCACATTTCCTTCTGCATCCATCAGTTCCGTGCACAGTGTAATCTCCCGGATTCCGATTCCTGTGTAAGCGATTGTTGACTTTGCACGAATGATTGCCTGATCATCTTCCACTTCAATTGCTGCAAGCTGTACACTGTCCGGAACAAGATGAAGACGACCAGCAATCATCAGATTTACATCTCTGTAAATTCCGCCCCCTGTATACCAGCGTCCGCTCGGAACTCCATTTTTGACAACTACTTTTAATGCATTCGGTTCGTTGTAGTTCAGATATTTTGTGATATCAACATAAAAATTACTATATCCGTACGGGCATTTCCCAGCAAATGAATTGTTCACATATACAAAAGCATTCTGGTATACCCCTTCAAACTCCAGATATACATTCTTATCCTTATCATCTGCATTCATCGAAAATGTCTTGGTGTACACATAGCTTTCCTCTCGGAAAAATCCATTTCCGCTTCCGTTCGGTTCTTCCGGGTTTCGCTCTCTTCCTATTGATGCATCATGCGGCAGAGTCACCTGTTTTGCCGTGTTGTTTCCCCCAGCCAATGCATCCAGGGAGCTTCCGCTTCCGATTGTGAATATCCAGTTCTGATTGAATTTCTGTTTCTTCATATTCCCATTTTCTCCTGTTATTCAAATGATTCTTTCTGAATTTGAGAGCAACATTTTTTGAAGCTAATTTTTCACATGCTCATTCATAAACTTCGCACTGAGCTGGAACGACTTCACCGGGGACTTGTCCACCCAGTTCTTATGAGTTTCCAGTATCACAGCATCCACACCGCTTTTCTGTGCAATCTCCACCATCTTCGTCAGGTTCATATTACCGTATCCAAGTTCCATACTGTCCGATTTGAGAATCTGTCCTCCCGGTCCGCTCATCCTTGTTCCTCGGTCATTGATGTGGTAGAGCTTCATCCGCTCTCCCAAGCGTTCCATGAGAGCAATCGTATCCACACCGGCCTCTGTCGCCCAGTAAGAATCGAATTCGAAGTTGACATATTCCGGATTTGTCTTTTCAATCAGCACATCGTAGGCACATTTTCCAGCTCCCACTTTGCGGAATTCACAGTTATGATTGTGATATAACAAGGAAATGCCTCCTTCTTTCAGAATTTTTCCTGCCTTATTTAGCTTCTGTGCCAATTCCAGTACCGCTGCCATATTGGAATAATCAAACCGATGCATTCCCGTAATGACAATATACTTTGTGGAAAATGTTTTTGCTTCTTCTATAATTTCCTGCGGATTTCTAAGAATGCTTCCAAGATCCTCGTGGATACTGACCACCTTAAGTCCGGTGTCCGCAATCAACTTCTTCCAGTCTAATTTCGCTGTCTTTCCAATCGGCATCCCCGCAAGGGTTGTCAGAACACGAACGATCGGCGGCATCTTTTTTATCATGAATCCATTCAGCTCGATTCCGTCATATCCGGCTTCTTTCATCAGGCGGATCGTTTCTCTTGCCTTTTCTTCGGAACCCATTGCCGTTCCGATCTGAATTAACTGAATTGCTTTTACTGCCATGTTATCTTGTCTCCTCACTTATTCCATATATGCCGAACTCTTCATGATCGTATTCAACATTCTCTTCGCACAGGTCTGCAGATCTCCAAGTGTGATCGGGCAGACTACATCGCCATCTTTCGCACCTACTGAAGCGATAATCTCATCCACATCCTCCTGTTTTCCAGGCATCGTCAGATCATTTCCTGCCTTGATACATCCTGCTGCACTGGAGCATCCGTACTTGAATTCCATTCCCTGATTCATCTCCATACCGCCGGTTGTCCCCCAGTCTGTCATAACGATTCCGTCAAATCCCCATTCATTTCTCGTAATGGCTGTCAACAAATCTTTATTATTGGCAGAATGGATTCCGTTGATGAGATTGTAGGATGTCATAATGGACATCGGTTTTGCTTCTTTGACTGCAAGCTCGAATCCCTTCAGATAAATCTCACGAGCCGCTCTCTCACTGACGTGTGCATTCGTGTGCATTCTGTTATCTTCCTGATTATTCAGTGCGAAATGTTTGATAGTTGTGCCAACTCCGGCATGCTGCTGTACGCCCAATGTATCTGCTGCCGCACATTTCCCTGCAACAAGCGGATCCTCGGAATAATATTCGAAGTTACGTCCGCACAACGGATTTCTGTGAATATTCATCCCCGGTGCCAGCCACAGTGTCACACCGAATTCTTTCATCTCTTCCCCCACAATATCTCCGCATTCTTTGATTGCATCCACATCCCATGTCTGGGCAAGCAGTGTGGCAATCGGGATTGCAGTACAGTACTGATAATAGTCAATGGCATCTTCCGGAATCTCCGGCTTTGGTGAACCGGCCATAAGTAAGTCCATTCCCGGAATTGGCGCATCACTTGTTCCCGGAATCACATTGCCTTCTGCATCTGCCTTGAAATGCTTCGACAGTCGAAGTCCTGCCGGTCCGTCCGCCAGTACCAGATTGCGAATGTCACGATCTTCAATCATCAGGGAAGTGGTGTCTCCCGCCGCCCCCGGTACAACTGCAGAGGAACTGCCAATGATAGCAGTGTCACCGCCCATATTTCCTCTGGAGGTACCGACGCATAATTCTGCCATCTCCGGAATGGTCAGCTGACCAACCAGATCATCTAAGGTCGCCTGCCCTGACATGACATCCTGCATCGTAATCTTTTTCTCTGAACTGTTTGCAGCAATCTCTGCATTCGTTTCCTCATAGGTCACAGTTTTTGTTTCGATATCAGTGGAAGCGATATCGAGCTTACAAGCCTGCTCTTTTTCAGCCTCTTCCTCTGCATAACCATAAGGTGTCACATCTGCTGATGATAACTCATTCATCTCGCAGTCCAATACAAGGCGATTCGACAGTACTTCTGTCACAGTCTCCTGATCCAGCACAACTGCGGCTGACACCTTCGTTGCTCTGGAATTCACACCAACTCTGACATAATAGGTTCCTGCTTCCAATACATAAGAGGCTCTCTGTACATCATAAGATGCCATGCGATCCACCTGATAAGTGATAATAAGCTCTTCACTCTCACCCGGAGCAAGTTCCTTTGTCTTCGCATAGGCTGCCAGTTCCTGATACGGCTTTTCCAGTTTGCCTGTCGGAGCGGAATAATATACCTGCACCACTTCTTTTCCGCTGTATGTAGCGCCGGTATTTGTCACACATACCTTTACGGAAATCTGTTTCGCATCTGCAGTCACTTCTTCTGTCTTTACGTCAAATGTTGTATAGGATTTTCCATAACCAAACGGATAAGCCGGAGTCACATCAAAGGTATCGAAATAGCGATATCCGACATAGATTCCCTCTTCATAATATTCATCATGGATATCTCCGTTCATATGGCTAAACGTCTTCGCATTCGGATAATCCTCATAGTTCTCTGCCCATGTTGTTGTCAGATGACCGCTCGGAGATACCTTGCCTGTCAGTACGTCTGCAAGCGCATGTCCGCCGATATTGCCCGCCTGACTCATTAGCAGGATTGCACCGATGCCTTCCTGTGCACGTAAGAATTTTGTATCAATAACGCCGCCTACATTCAGCACTACAATCAGATTCCCGTAGGCGTTGGCAAGATTTGCAATTGCAGTTTTTTCTGTATCACTCAGCTCATAATCTCCTGCCCCCGGAGTTCTGTCTTTTCCCTCTCCGGAATTACGGGAGAGCACGTAAATGGCAAGGTCTGCTTTCATCGCATCAATTTCTTTCTGACTCACTCCGGAAATTGCCGGCTCTACAAATGGCTCCGTAAAGATTTTCATCACAGCAGCCATTCCTTTTGCTGCCATCTCCTGCTGAAGTTCTCCAAAATATCCCATTCTGGCAGTCTCTACCTGTGTATCATATGTATCCATCCATGCTTTCGTCGTCAGACTGAAGCCTGCATCTTCCAGTCCCTGTTCCACGTTCACCACAAAGCGGCTGTTGACATCTCCCGAACCGGTTCCACCTTTGATGGTTCTTCTTGCCCCGTTACCGAAGAGAGCAATTGTTTTGACGGATTTGTCAATCGGAAGTGCTCCCTTGTTTTCCAATAATACCATTCCCTGAGACGCCACCTTTCTGGCACGTTCCATGTTTCTCTTTTCACGGGAACTGATTTCTGAATTTCCTGTTGCAAATAATTTTGACATCGTGTGACGCTCCTTTTTATAATTTTTTCACAGTACCTTCTGTGATTCCACTCTCATTGAAAGCATCCACTCTCACCCAGTAGTCCTGTCCTTTAACAAGCGCTCCTACCTTTTTGGTATTTCCGAATACCATATAGCTGTGGTACAGTTTCTCCGGCGCATGTCCCCATAGGATGTTGTAGCCCATTGCTCCATTTTCCCTGATGGACACGTTCATATCCACATCACCTTCGCGTACTGCCTCGAATTCCGGCACTTCTGGTTTCGCACCTTCCCCGATACCGAATACACGTAATCCTGAGATACATGGTTTTTGATCATATGGAATCTCCAGAATGTTCAGCTTCACATAGCGGATTTGTTTTCCTGCTTCCATCACGACCAGATCATGCGGTAAATCCGTTTCTGCCTGTGATTTATCCTCCAGCACCTCAAAATGCTCGCCATCCACAGAGCCTTCCAGAATCCATCTCGTCACATGATCCTGCTCTTCGATATATCTTGGCTGTGTCTGTGTTCCTTTAATTTTCCCTGGAACCGGAATGTCAATCTTATCATCTGCAAAGTTGATCTGCACGGCACGCACATCATAGTTTTTGCCAAGGTCAATCTGTAGCCATTCTCCCGGCTTCTCAGATGCTGCTCTCCACCATGTCTGTACATTCTCATCGGCAGCTTTTTCCGGACCTTTTCCTTCTTCACAAGAAGAAGCTGTCATTTGTTTTCCATAACTTAAAAGATACCACTTTGGATTCTCCCATGGATCCTGCTTCTCGCCTGTCACTTCCATTGGCCAGTCACCATAACGCTGGTTGCAGAATAACTCTCCGTCTGCATCCCTTCCTGCCTGCCAGAGCCCGACACGACGCTCGAACTGCTGGTTCACACTGATTCGCATGGTCGAGGTATGCCACAGATTTCCCGCTGTATCCTCCATCGTTGAACCATGTCCTGCACCTGGGAGAAATCCGCCCGGCTTATAGGAGAATGGATTGTTCTTCGCCAATGTAAATGGCCCGAGCGGGCTGTCACCGATATAGACACCGTCCGCATAGACATTATACTGCGCCCCCGGACATGCATACTGTAAGTAATATTTTCCGTCCCACTTATCCATCCATGCACCCTCAATGTATGGTTTCTGACTGAGCATGCCTTTAATCAACGGAACTAGTTCTTTCGGAAGCTGCTCCTCTGTCTGATGATTCATTTTCAAAAATCCTTGAAAACGGATCTCTATCTCTTCATCTGAGAGTGGCCACTGACAGTGATCCTCTCCTGCACGTTCGTACCCTTTGGCAAATGCATCTCCCTCAATCATCACCTGGCGTTCGCCGAGTGGCAGCATGGTTTTCGGATCCATCTCCACGCCCCAGAGCGGTGTTGTATTGGAACATCCCCAGTAGAAATACACTCTTTTGTCATCATCCACGAACAGGTTCGGATCCCAGAAATCAAAGGTTCCCGGAATCTCTTCATACTCTCCGTTTAGGATGTCTTTCGTGCGGTAGAAATTACAAACCTCTCCGCGTCTTGATGCGCTGAAGTACACATACTCGCCCATCACACGCACATCCGGTGCGTAATCATACAGCGGAAGGTTCTCCGGCAGACGATGACTCTCCCAGTGAGCCAGATCTTCTGACACCCAGACACTTAAGTTCATCGATGCGAAAATATAATACTTTCCTTTGAAATAAATCATGGACGGGTCTGCCGCCTCGCGGGCAACCTTCAACGCCCCCTCTCTTGGATCCATGTTAAACTGATAGCGGTAATTGATATTTACCGGATTACAAAAATATTTCATAATTAAGCCTCCCTCTTTTGTTTCAGTTGATTCTTCACTTTTTTATAAATAATTACCGTAAGTACCGATGTCACTACAATCGAAATAAAATCGGCCATCACATGTGCGGTTGGAATACCCATCATCTTCATGATCGCATTCATAATGTAAAGAAGCGGTATGAGTAGTACTCCTTGCCTCAAAACTGATGTAATCGTCGCCATCAAAGCACTCCCTGTCGCCTGCATAAAATTCTGTCCGATATAATATATCCCTACAAATGGAGCAGACAACAACTGAATGCAGACAATCTTCTGTCCCAGCTCAACAACTTCCAAATCCCGGATAAACAGACCAACCAGAGCTTTGCTTCCAAGCATTCCCACCGCTCCGAAAACAACGCCAATCCCTAATGTAAGAATAAATAACTTCATCACGACCTCTTTGATACGTCTCATATCCCCGGCACCGTAATAATACGCCATCAGTGGCTGAACACCCATACAGAGCCCCATCTGGAGTAATCCTACTATCATCGTTGCCTTGCCTGCTGCCGCCATCGCCGCAACTGCACTTGTTCCGTACAGTACAAGGAGTTGGTTGCTGAATGTTGATGCAAACCCATTTAAAATGTTGGAAATGGCATTTGGAAATCCAAGTGCAAATACTCGCCCCAGATGTCGTACACTTTCTCTCGCCGGTTTCGGATTGAATGTCAGAATCATTTCATGATGCATTTTATACCAAATCAGATAGACAATGCCAATTACATTACTCAGCACGGTAGCCAGTGCGGCTCCTGATACACCCATTTTCACACCAAGGATCAACACCGGATCCAAAAGAATATTCATACCGGTTGAGACAAAATTGGCAATTAAACCTGGTTTAATCGCACCCTCTCCCCTGACAAGACAGGCAATTTCATAATTCAAAAGCATTGCCGGTGACCCCACTGCCAGAATAAGCATGTAATTTCTTGCATACTGCCACATTTCCTCATTGGTTCCGAGGAATTTCAACAAAGGATTCGAAAAAACTATAATCAGACCTGCTATAATCACTCCTAATAAAATGGCTGTCCAGATACACAAGCTCATATAGCTGCGTGCCCGTTTCTTCTCTCCTGCTCCGAGTGCCTGCGCAATCAGGGTGCAGCCACCATTTCCAAGCAGCATACTGACCGCTGTCATAATACTGAACACTGGCATAATAAGGGATACTGCCGCAACCTGTGTGTAATCATTCAAAAAGCCAATGAAATACATATCCGCCATGTTGTAGATTATCATAACCAGAACCGAGATCAAGGATGGGATCCCCATGGAAAATATTGCTTCCCATACCGGTTTCTTAAATATTTCCTGATTTTGCATCGTTTTCTCCTTCCCCATATGCCTTATTGTAAAAATTACAGTTTAGCTTCCGCCAAACTGTAATTTCTACATTTTCCATATTATTGAGCCTTCTGCTGTTTCAGAGCCTCTTTCTTTTCTGCGATACGTTTCTGAACCGCTACCATCTCCTCACGATTGAGATGACAGAATTTCATAGCAACCAATGTGCAGATCCACCCCAACATCGGAAGTGCATATGTAAGACCAATTGTCAACACCAATACACCAGTTGTACACTCATCTCCCGGCTGTGGCATCGTTGATGTATATCCAATCAGAGCTACTGATGCAGATGCAAGCAACGCACCAAATGAACTGATAATTTTATCCAGGAAGCTGTATGTACCGGATACAACTGCCGGAACATATTTTCCTGTTCTGTCTAACTCATAGTCAATGATGTCTGCCATAAATGAAGTATTTGCCGTCGATACACACATTTTTGCTCCGTTTAAAAATAATGTCAGTACCACATAGATAATCATACTTGAACTGAACATCACACCGATTTTACTCGGATCCACAGCAACAAAAAAGATAATTGAAATTACGCCCAATACCAGACATACTTTTGTCCATGTCGTAATTGCTTCCTGACTTCCATGCTTTCCTGCATATCTTGCACCAAAGATTGCAAATATAATCGATGGCAGCATGGAAATCATTCCTAATATAGATGACAATCCCATATTTCCGATGATGATTCCACCCATCATTGTCGTAATGACTGCCTGTGATGCTGTTACCTGTGCCAGCTTATCCGATGCAACTGCGGCAACATAGCACTGCAGAGGTTTATTTTCTTTCAGAACTGCAACCATATCTTTTACTTTCAATGGTTCTTTTTTTTCATTCAATCCCTCGAAATTTTCCGGTTTATCATACTCACTTACTCCAAGGGATACCAAAATAAGACCGACGAAGGAAATTCCAACAACTAACTTACACACAGCAGAAAGGAATTCAAGATTATAGGTTCCTCCAAACTTTGGAAGAAGAATTACATTGAACACAATTGTCAATACCATAGGAATCATGTAGTTCAATGCAGTCACCCATACACCGATTGTTGGACGCTGTTTCGGATCATTGCTGATGAGAGCCGGAATTGTCTGTGCTGTCATATTTACGATAGTATATCCAATTACATATACGACATAGAGTAATGTAAATACAACGATACCTACAACTCCAGTGAACTTTCCTGTAAACCAGCTGAACATTCCCAGCAGTCCTATTGCTTCAATGCCCCATCCTGCAACCATTAGGATCCGAATTTTACCAAACTTTGTATTTACGCGGTCGTACACAAATGCAAGCATCGGGTCTGTAATTCCATCCAGAATACGTGTACATGTCAAAATCACACCCACAACGGCCGTTGCAACTCCGAATCCAATACTTGCACTGTAGCTTGCCATTCCAATCAACGAATACACGCTCATTCCAATGAAGGCGTTACATGCATAACAGATGATCTGCCACAATTTCGCACGGCGATACTGCACACCGTCAATTTCACTTTGGGTTAATTTTTTCTTCTTTTCTTTCATTCTTATGTTCCTCCCAATACCTTTTTTGTTTTGATTCTTTATCTTGATTATAAAAGTGCCACCCCGGTTGTGTAACAAATTTTTCGTGTTTTCGTTTCTTTTTTCATGATATATATATCACATGACGAATCTCATAACATTTTCACGATAAAATTGTCTTTTCACTCAGCTTTATCTTCCATAATAAAAGAAAAGAATTATAATAGAAAGAAGAAAGGACTTAATCTTATGAAACTAAAAGGAAAGATTGATATGATGGCTTTTTTAAAAGAATTGAAGAAATGTACCGGAGAGGTGTTTTTTGAAACGCCCGACGGAGACTGCCTTGCTTTGAAATCTGCACTGAGCCAGTACATCTTCTGTACGATTGCCAATGAACCGGAACTTTTTGAAACCGGAACACTTCGATTTGAGTATGAATCCGATATATCGTTGCTTCTCCCGTGGATAGAAGAAATATAGAATTCGAAATCTTTGAATAAATAATAATGAAAAGTGGAGGATATGAGATGACAATAAATGAACGGCTGGAATTTTTCAAAGAAATGCTGCGCTGCAATTATGATGTGTATTTATGGACGTATACTCCTGAATTAGAACTTATTCATACAAACTGCCCTCAGGATCTTGTAATCAGTGATGCCTCCTCTATTCTGGATTTTGCTGACACTTTACAAGAATATGTCACATCCGGAAAACGCACACCGATATGGCTGGATTCCTCTATGGGTCTTCTTTACATTTCTGTTTTCGAATACGAGGAGACTGAATTAAAGCACATTCATATGCTGGGACCTATTTTAAGGGGCAAGAACTCGCATTTGTTAATTAAAAAAGACCTGGATTCGCGTACGCTTTCTGTAAAACTTCGCTCGAAAATATTTCGGCAGATCGATCAGATTCCGGTAATGCCTTCCTCAAGTCTTTACCAGTACACCCTGATGTTTCACTATGCTGTTACAGGTGAAAAAATTACTACCGCCGACATTTCTTATCCACAGGGGCAGACTTCAGATTCTAATGACCTCAAACTGATATCTGATGAACATGCCGGTATCTGGAAAGCCGAGCAGGAGATGCTTCAGATGTTCCGGGAAGGAAGTCCTGATTATAGGAAGGCTCTTGGCAAATCCACCAATCTAAGCAGTGGTGTAAAGTTTGATATCGGTGATTCTCTCCGTAAACAGAAAAATGATGTAATTGTTCTGCTCGTACTCTGCTCACGTGCTTCGATTGAAGGCGGATTAAATCCTTCCATTGCCTACACATTAAACGACTATTACATGCAGAAGCTCGAAGAAGCTAAAAGTGCATCTACCATAAATAACTTAACCCATACTATGCTGGAAGATTTTATGCAGCGTGTCCGCTCTGCAAAACAGACTACTGATGTTTCTTCCCAGATTCAGAATATTTGCGACTACATCTCCGTGAACCCCGGGGAGAAGTTCTCAATTGCAGAACTTGCTGAAAGAACCGGCTACACAGAATATTATTTTTCCCACAAATTCAAGAAAGAAATCGGTATCAGTATTGCAGACTTTATTAAACAGGTAAAATTAGAAAAAGCAAAGCTGCTGCTTAGTGCAACCACTATGAATATTCAGGAAATCAGCGATGAACTCGCCTTCGGCTCCCGAAGTTATTTCTCCTCTTCCTTCCAGAAGGCATTCGGGATGTCACCGAGCGATTATCGGAATAAAAATACAAAGCTGTAGTTAGCAAAGAAAAAGGCTCATCCCGGTTTAAGCCAAACTCCCGGATGTGCCTTCTTTTCTTTACGTTTTTCTTGTTGTAACTGACGGCCTGCCTATTCGCCTTTTTTAATCTGCTGAAGCATGCGGTTTAAGCCCTTCACCTGTTCCTCTGTGATACTGTCTTTCATATGTCCTAACATACTTTCCAGCGTCATTCTTCCCATCATGCGGACCAGATTCGGATTGTCTTTGACACTTTCTGCCACATCTCCTCTTGATTCTGCTCCAGGTGCCTGTGCCATCAGTTCTGCTAGAATTGCACCTGCTTTCGGACTTGCCTTAATCTCACTCATTTTATCTTTGATAGAATAGCATTCCGGTTTATATGGTTCATCATCAAACCAGTTAATAACATCTTTGATTTCTCCCATCACGTAATCCGGATTTGCTTCCTCTACCTTACGGATGTGGATGCTGTCCTCTTCTGCGCCTGCTTTCGCAACAATCTCATGCTCCCCTGTCATCGGAACTGCAAATCGGAAAATACGACTTCCGTCCTGAGTTTCTAACAATGTTCCGTCTACATACAAAGATACTGTTGTCTGATTGGAATATACTTTTACTTCAGTTGTGTCTTCCTTGCGGTCTACATATCTGCTTCCACAGATGTGAACGAAAGCGTCCTCTTTGTTCCAGTATGCTTTATACAGATAGAATGCATCCTTTTTCAGCTTTCTGTCCATTGTGACAAGCCCTTTCTGGTTCACTCCATGCTTGCCGCCTTCATCACGGCCGTCTGCCGCGAAGTCAAACATATTCCATACGTGTGTTGCCCACAGATATGGACGTTCCTCAATCATTTTCAACATATGCTCATGATATACTGTCTGGTAAGTCTCAGAATAATCTCCGTGAGTCGGATTTGTGCTCTGGTACTGTGGATTAGCGTCTGCACCATACTCAGAAAATCCGATACAACGATCCGGATATTTCGCATGATACTCATCAAAAAATTCATCATTCTGTTCCAGTTCACCCAGATACCATCCGAAATACAGGTTATAGCTGTTCACATCCGGAATCTCCAACAACGGGCTGTCTGTCTCCTGCATGAATACATTTGCCATCGTTGTGAAACGAGTCTTGTCTAACTTGTGGCACAGATCATTCAGCAATCTGTGGTTTTCTAGTAAATCCTCGTCAACCGGTGTTGCGGCTGTGATTTCGTTGGAAAGTCCCCAGCATACAATGGACGGATGATTGTAATTCTGTACAACAAGCTCTTCCATCTGACTTAATGTGTTAGCACGTCCGTTTGGCATATGCATAGTAATATACGGAATCTCTGCCCATACAACCATTCCATACTCATCACACAAATCATAGAATTCCTGTGCATGCTGATAATGCGCAAGTCGGATTGTGTTCGCACCGATTTCCTTGATGATCTCCATATCTTCTTTGTGCATCTCATAGCTCAATGCATTTCCTGCTCCGGTACGATCCTGATGACGGCTGACACCACGCAGTGGATATACGCGTCCATTTAATACGAATCCTTTTTCCGGATCTGTGTAGAAGCTTCTGCATCCAAATGTAGTCTCTGTCACATCTCCGCTTGAAAGTTCTGCCTTTGCATGGTATAAGTACGGATCATCCACACCGTCCCACAGGTGAACGTGCTCCAGTTCGAATGTTGCTTCTGCGTGTCCGTCAACAACCGAAACTGTCTTTGATTCACTCTCTTCTCCTGTGATTGTAATCACGACTGAATCCGCATTTCCTGTCACCCATGTCTCCACCTTCACAGATGCTTTTCCTGTCGGCACGCGATTTTCGTCACACTCTACGGTCGGAGTCACTGCAATTCCATTTCCTCCCGCATAATCCAGTTCGAAATGGCTTTCCGGTACAACAATCAAGTTCACCATACGATACAGACCGCCATAGAATGTAAAGTCTGCTTTCTGTGGATACACATAATTATTGTCTGCATTATTCAAGGCAACTGCCAGCACGTTTTCTTCCTGCAGCTTATCTGTCAGATTCACACGGAATGTAGAATATCCACCCTCGTGATGTGCCACTGCTTCTCCGTTCAGATAGATATCTGCGATCACAGATGCACCAAGGAATTCCACATATACCTGACTTCCTGCTTCTAATTCCGGTTTCTGAAATTTTGTCACATACCAGCAGGTACCTCTGTGGTAGTCATTGCCGCCGTCCTGTCCGTCTACGGCATTCCATGTATGCGGAAGACTTACTGCAGTTCCTTTCTTTGATGCTGCATCTGCTGCATTCTCTGCTTCTTTCACAAACATCCAGTTGTCTTTTAATTCCATTACATTTCTCATATTCTAATAATCTTTACCTTTCATTATTTTGTATAATTTCCAAGTACAGTAAGACTTGGTTTTGCTGTACGTGTCTGTGTTGTGCGGTCTACGGAGATCAGACCAAATGTCATTCCGAATCCTTTCTGCCACTCGAAATTATCCATCATAGACCAGTACATATATCCTTTGACCGGAATGCCATCCTGAATACAGTTCTCCACACCTTTCATCGCTGTCTGAATGTAAGCAACTCTTCGTGTATCATCTGCTGTTGCAATACCGTTCTCTGTCACCATGATCGGCATCGGCATTTCCTCATATACTCTGCGGATCACATGCTCTAAGCCTTCCGGATAATATTCATAATCCATCTGTGTGATCTCTGCTCCCTCCGGAACCGGAAGAATTCCGTTTGGTCCAATGAGTGAACGGGAGTAGTTCTGTAAACCAAAGAAATCATCCTCTTTGATATAAGGAACGTAGTGTGTAAATTCATCCACCCATTCTTTAGCAGCTGTCTCTTCTCCGCCTTCCTGTGCCTGAATATCATGCAGTGATAAGGTAAGACCAATCTGAAGTTCCGGTTTTACTGCTTTCATAGCTGCTCTTGCTGCCTGATGTGCACGAATCACAAGCATGTCACCCTCCGGTGTTCTTGCACTGACAAATGTCTGGAGAGTATCTGTTCCGAATATTTCCACGTTCTCTTCTTTCTGTTTCTGCATATTTGCCATCATGTCGTTGAAATTCATTCCAACCTGAGCAGTTCCTTCCAGATCCTTTTTCTCTTCTGCTCCACCCTGCTGCATTCGCTGCATCTTTGCCATCATCTGTGCTCTGTAACGTGCGGAGATTGCAGCTACCTGGATTCCCATATTCGCCTCATTGATGGTGCAGACATAATGCATCAGATCGCCCAACTGCTCTGTTACATACTGACAATAGTTCTTGAACGCCTCTACGGTTGCTTCATTCTCCCAACCGCCATTCTCAATCAACCATTTTGGAGATGTGAAATGCATCATCGTCACGATCGGCTCTACCCCATTTTCTCGGCAGCATGTAAGAACTTTACGGTAATGTTCAATCTCGTTCTCATCATAGACACCCTGCTTTGGCTCGATTCTTGCCCATTCAATAGAGAAGCGATATGCATTCAGACCGGCTTCTGCGACCATCTTGATATCCTCTTCATAACGGTTGTAATGATCCACCGCATCTAAAGAGGGCTCATTAAAATTTCCGTATTTCATGTGCTCCATTGCCCAGTAATCGCTGTGTATGTTGTTACCTTCTACCTGATGTGCTGCAGTTGCTGCACCTACCAGAAAATCTTGTGGTAATGTATTCATCATTTCGTTCTCTCCTTTTTCATTTCAATTATGCTGCCCTTTACAGCTTTCCTATTTTCAAGTATAGAATATCTCAAAGTACTTTTTTCCATGAATAGGAATTCACGTTTTTGTTAGCATTTTCATTATCTTTTCTCGATTTTAAGAACATGTATTACTTTTTAGGGAATACCTGACTATAATTGGGTTCGGAATAAGGAGGTCCTCTAATTCCGGACATATAAAGATAGCGAATAAAAATGCTCCCGTAGCTTTGCTCGTTTCAAGCAAAACTACAGGAGCACCCAAAAAAGGCTACACGGTTCATAACTTTATGATTTTCTATTTGAATAAAGTGTTTCCCTGTCAATATATGATAGGGAGGCATTTTTGTAATATATCAGTCCCACCGTATCCGCCAGAAGCCATCCGATAGGAATTGCCCACCAAATTGCTGTTACGCCGATAATCGGTGCAAAGACATAAGCTAATACAACTCTTGTTCCAAGAGAAATGACAGTCAGTATAAAAGACATTTCTGCACGCCCAATCCCTCTGTAAAATCCATACAGAAGAAACAGACAGCCAATTCCCGCAGTTCCTTGTGAAATTACGGTAGCAATCGCTGCTCCGGGCGTTCCCATTTTTAGGGAAATCACAAAATATAAATCCAAAACAACGTTTAAAACCGAGGATACTGCCAAAAAATATAATGGTACAATCGAATTTCCTACTGAGCGCAAAAGATACGCATAGAAATTATACAAAAATATAAAGACTATTCCCACAAAATAATGCTCCACTCCCCATACACAGCCCTATAATCAGCGATGTTAAAAATGTCATCAATGTGTATGCCGATCCAACTGCCGCCAATGCGTCGGAACCGATAAACCGTCCCACAATAAACATATCTGCGATATTATATATTTGCTGCAAGAAATTACCCAGCATCATCGGTAATGCAAAGAGTAGCATATTTTTCACAATAGGTCCTTCGGTTAACTTCATATTCTTCATTATTTCAAATACTTCCCTCTATTCAGTAATTTAGTAAATTCATTCTTAATATTATAACATCAATTTCATCATCCGTGCCCACTTCTCCAACAGATTCTTCTCCCTTGTCGATTATTTTACATTTCCTTCCACATTGATGATTGAGTTTCTGTTCATTCTCGCTATACTGGCAATTGTACCCCCCCCCAAAAAAAACAGAAACACCTCTTGTTGCTGTTCGCATCCATCTCATGAGCAGCAGCAAGATCCGGTAGAATTATTCACAAATATCAGGAGGAATTATCATGGCAAATAAAAGAACTTATTTAGTAACCGGTGCGGCAGGATATCTCGGAAGTGAAGTATGCAGACAGCTGTTGGAGCAGAACGAAAGCGTACGTGCATTTGTACTGCCGAACGATCCTGCAATTCAATACATTCCAAAGGACGTAGAGATTGTAGAAGGTGATCTCAGAGATAAAGCATCTTTAGAAACTTTCTTCCATGTAGATGCGGATACAGAAACAGTGGTTCTGCACTGTGCAAGCATCGTTGCACTCGGCATGGAGATGCCGAAGATTGTGATGGACATCAATGTAGGCGGAACTCAGAATATTATTGATCTGTGTCTGGAGCATAAAGAATGCAAAAAGTTAGTATATGTAGGAAGCACTGGTTCCATTCCGGAAGCGCCGAAAGGCTCCGTAATGAAAGAAATCAGCTATTACGATCCGGAACCGGTGATCAGTGCTTACGGAAAATCCAAAGCAATGGCCTCCCAGCTTGTGTTAGATGCAGTAAAGAACCAGCATCTGAACGCCTGCCTTGTACTTCCAAGCGGCATCCTTGGACCTGGAGACAATGCAATCGGACAGGTAACCGATGGACTGCTCAAACAGATGAACGGAGAAGCTGCCATCGGAATCAACGGAACCTTTAACTTGTGTGATGTAAGAGACCTTGCAAACGCAGTCATCCTGGCAGTAGAAAATGGAAAATCCGGAGAGAGCTATATTCTGGCAAATGAAGTCATTACTTATCCGGAATTTGCAAACATTGTTGCCAAAGAAGGTCGCTGCAAACGTCCGCTCTTCTTCCTTCCTCTTCCACTGGCTTCTTTCGTTGCAAATATATTGGAAAAGCAGGCGCAGAAGAAGGGCTCCACACCTGCACTTACAAAATACATGATTTATAATCTGTCAAGAAATAATGCTTTCGACTCCTCAAAAGCAAAAAAAGATCTTGGCTACAAGACCAGACCTTTCCATGAGACGATTCGAGATGAGATTGCATGGTTGAAGGAAATTGGAAAACTTCAGGGAACCAATACCGTCAACACGGTTTCATTCAACGACTGAATCAATTCGGCAACCTGCTGCGGAGGCTCCTGTGTACCGGTTTCCAGCCAATTGCTGATGATTCCTGATGTTCCTCCTGCAAGATAAGCATAGACGGCCGCCTGTTTTGGATTACTCGTATAGTCCGCCTCCGGTGTGAGGTGAGATAACGCATATCCGGAACAGGCATCCGTAAGCCGTTTCATAAAATCATCATTCGAAGAATTTGCAAGCAACGGCAAAAGAAGTTCTCGATTTTCTCGGAGTGAGGTCAGCAGAGTGACTAATGCCGGTACAGTTTCGTTCTGTACATAGGAATCCAATAATTTTTCAAATGCCTCTACGGCTTCATTCTCCAGTTTTTCCATAAGATCATACACATCCTGATAGTGTTTATAAAACGTGCTGCGATTGATTTCTGCATGTTCACAGATTTCCTTTACCGTAATCTTGGCAACTGGTTTCTCTTTTAGAAGTTCCAGAAAAACATTCTGAATCATATGTACTGTGTAGCGAACTCGTGCGTCTGTTTTCATTGATCTGCCCTCTCTTTCTTGACATTTATTATAGAAATATGATTCATTTTATGTGTGGAAAAATTCTTGTTTTTGTTCCTATTTTCATGTCAAATCACCAGAATGCTTTTGTAAACGATAATCTTGCCTATCCTTATTCTTAGATGTAGAATGCAGTTAGTATCTTACAAGGAGCATTAAATATACACTATGAAACTAATTACCATTAAAGCCGAAAATTCAGTATAGCACTTCAAACATAACCGCGCGAAGCCGATGTCTGAGTCGGCATCTGCCTTATTTTCAATAGCAGATGCCGGCGAGTTTCGGTTCGCGCGGTTTTATATTGTCTGTGAAGAGGTGCCATTAGGGACACCAGAAAGTCCGCCCATTGTCTCCGGTGTGTCGGACATGCACCCGTCGGATTGTCCAAACGTGGAAGAGACACGGAATCCGATGCAAACATTCAGCTGGAAGAAATGCTCACATTTTTCTCAACCGAATTTCCACTTGCATTTCCACATGAAATCCCCAAGTGTGTTTTTAATAATATTACTTATCAGAGTAAAGAGCGATATGCTTATTGCGGCAGCCCCATAAAATGCTCCGCTGTACATGTGAAGTGGGATTTGGTAGAATAAAAGATATGAAAATGATGCTTGACAAGAAGAAAATAGTTAGGATAAACTAATTCGGCGGATAAAAGGAGCGGGGAGACAAATGAAGCTGTTTCGGGGAGCGGTAGATACGATAAAAAGAGTGTACCGGTATGAGAAGACAACCGGCATGGATGTTGGGGCACTGCAGGGGGTCATGCTGATCTTTGCGGTGGTGTTGTTTCTGATTGACATTGAGAATTTCCGGCTGGGAAAGTATGTCATCGGAATTGTGACACTGGTCGTGGGAATTGTGAGCGTGACGGCGGTGTTTGTAATCCGGCGGTTCCAGAAGGTGGTTCTCGTGTGTCGGATTGCGGTCTTTTTGTTCCTGCTGCTGGCGGCTGCCATTCTGTACGCGGGTGCAAATGACGGTTTTTCCCTGCTGTGGTATCTGCTGCTGCCTGTTATCACTTTGGTTCCGCTTGGAATGCCGTTTGGGGCACCGGTTTGTATCGGATTCGGCCTGTGGATCATGGCGTTTTTCTGGACGCCGCTTGCGGATATATTAAGGTACGATTATCCGAGGGATTATAGGGTGTTCTACCCGATTTTTTACTGGGGATTCTGCCTGATGGTTGTTGCGATGGATATTTTTTACAAGAATTATCAGATCCGGCAGCAACAGAACGAGGAAAATCTGGAGAACGAGGTGCAGGAGGCGGTTGCGGGTACAAAGAATCTGATGATTCACTCAGTCACGGCGATCAGCCAGCTGATCGATGCCAAGGATCGTTATACGAGAGAACACTCCCAGCGTGTGGCGGAGTATTCCAGACTCATCGCGGATTATATGAAGGGTGGTCATGCGACAGGGGAGGAACTGGAGCTGATCTACCGCAGTGGCCTGCTTCATGACATCGGCAAGATTGCGGTGCCGGACGCCGTTTTAAATAAGCCGGAGCGGCTGACGGATGAAGAGTACGAGGTGATGAAAAAGCACACGGTCTGGGGCAGGGAAATATTGTCCGGGCTGGAGTTTTTGCCACAGGCGGATCTGGGTGCGACATACCATCATGAGCGCTACGACGGTAGCGGCTATCCTTACGGCATGCACGGGGAAGAACTTCCGGAGATGGTTCGCATTATCAGTGCTGCGGATGCGCTGGATGCGATGAACTCCAACCGCTGCTACCGAAAGCACTGTGACAGGGATTACATTATCGGGGAATTCCGCAAGGGAGCCGGGAAACAGTTTGACGCCGGAGTGGCGCATGCGGTTGTTGCACTGATCGAGGAAGGCAGGATTACGGTATAAGAGATGAAGCGCGCAGAGACAAAAGCAAAGAGAAATAGAGACAATTTCTGGAATACGGTCAGTATTCCCTATGAGGATCGGGAACTGGCTCTCTGGATGAAAATTATATTCGGATTCATCTGGGCAATCAGTATTTTAAACGGCATTCTTTACGGTGCGCCGGTGTCCTATCTGCTTGCAATGGGGATGATGGTGGCATTGCTTGCCGGCAATATTGCGGTCTGTCGGCGGCACTACCGCAGATGGATCGATGTGGTGACATTCACGCTGCTCAGCATTCCGATTTTTTATGTGTATTACCACGCGAGCATCGGGTACTTCAGTGTATTGTTCCCGATGCTGTTTTCCTGCGGAATTGTATTTATCCTGGGCATCCGCAACAGTTTTGCCATCAATCTGTTCTATCTTGCTGCGGTGATTTTGTGCTTCCGGTTCGACCTGAATGCTTCCGCGGAAGATATCTACGGGAAGAATGTGGCACTGCGTTTTCCTTATCTGTATGTGTGCTTTGTGTTCATGGCATATCTGTTAATGTACTCCATCCAGCATTACTGGGTGGAGAAGCAGAGACGGCAGGAACGGCTGGAGCGGCGCGTGCGCGAGGAAAAGGAAAAGCTGTGGGGAATGTCCATGCGTGTGATGAATGCGATGTGCCGCGCGCTGGGCGCGAAGATTCCCGGTGAGGAGGAACACTGCAGGCAGGTGGCGGAATACGCAAAAGAGATTGCAAAAAGACTGGATCTTCCGGAGGATATGGTGTCCGGGGCTTATCAGGCAGGTCTTCTGCACGAGATTGGAATGATCGGCATTCCGGACGAACTGATCCAGAGACGGAACCTGACGGATGAGGAGTACGGTGTGTTCCAGACTTATGTGAAGATGGGCTATGATATGATCAGCGAACTGCAGGTGGCGGATACAATCGCGGAGGCCGTGTACTATCATCGGGAGAACTATGATGGCAGCGGTTATCTGGCGGGAAAGTGCGGCAATGAGATACCGGTGCTCGCGCAGATCCTCGCGGTGGCGGACTATGCGGACCGCCATCTACGCTGGGGCGAGAGTACGGAAATGGTGAGAGGCAAGATAAAGGAGCGGGAAAATACAAGGTTTGAACCAAAGTGCGCCGGGATAATGGAACAGATTTTAAAGGAGAGAAGTGAGGACTAGGGAATGGAGAAAATGACGGCGCAGGAGATAGAACAGAAGCGTGCGGGGGAGAAAGAGACCGTGGATTGCATGATCGGCATCTACTGCCGCGGAGTGCACGGGACGAAGCGGGGAGAACTCTGCGAGGCGTGCTGCCAGCTGCAGGCGTACGCCGATCTTCGCACGGAAAAATGCCCGTTTATGGAGACGAAGACGTTCTGCAGTGCCTGTAAGGTGCACTGTTATTCGAAGGAGATGCAGGAGAAAATCCGTGAAGTGATGAAGTATGCGGGACCAAGGATGTTGTTTGTGCATCCGCTGCTTGCCATCCGGCATGTGCATATCACACTTCGGAATAAGAAAAAGCAGAAAGAGATCAGTACAAGGGAAAAGGGAGAGAAACATGTTTCATAAAAGACTGTTAAAGGAATTTTCCGATAACCGGAAATACGTGGCGGGAATGGTTATCATGCAGTGGGCGGCGCTTCTTGCCAATGTGGCGCTTATGTATGTGCTGGCAGCGTATGTCGGGAGAATATCCGGAATTGTAAAAGGGGAGAGCCTCACGACCTCCCCGTCCGACGGAGTGCTGCTTATCGTATTTGCGGCGGCGCTTTTTGTGCGGATCGCGGCGACGAGTGCGGCAAACCGGATGTCCTATCTTGCGTCCACGCAGGTGAAGCGCAGACTGCGCGACCGGATCTATGAGAAGATGATGGAGTTCGGGGCGGCTTACCGGGAGGCGGTGGCGACCTCGGAGGCGGTGCAGATCGCGACGGAGGGAGTGGATCAGCTTGAGATCTACTTCGGAAAATATGTGCCGCAGTTTTTTTACAGCATGCTGGCGCCGCTGACCTTGTTTGTGATTGTTGGCACCATGAGTATCAAGGTGGCGGCAGTGCTGCTGCTCTGCGTACCGCTCATTCCGGTGTCGATTGTGGCGGTACAGAAGTTTGCCAAGAAGCTGCTGGCAAAATACTGGGGAACCTACACGGAACTCGGCGATTCCTTTCTGGAAAATCTGCAGGGACTTGTCACGTTAAAGATTTATCAGGCGGACGGGCGCTATGCGAAGAAGATGGATGAGGAGGCGGAAAAGTTCCGCAAAGTGACCATGCGTGTACTCATCATGCAGTTGAATTCGATCAGCGTGATGGATCTGGTTGCCTACGGCGGAGCGGCGCTCGGCATCATCTTAAGCGTGCTTGAATACCGGGCGGGAGCGGTCACATTTGCAGAGTGCTTTTTTATCATTATGATCTCGGCGGAGTTTTTCCTTCCGCTGCGTCTGCTCGGTTCCTTCTTCCATATTGCGATGAATGGAAATGCCGCTGCGGACAAGATTTTCCGGTTTTTGGACACGCCGGTACCAGAGCATGGAACTGTGCAGAAAACGCAGGGCAATGAGATCTGCTTTTCCCATGTGAATTTTGCGTACACACCGGATGCCCCGGTGCTGCGCGATGTGGATTTCTCCGTGCCGGAAGGACGTTTTGTCGCGCTGGTCGGTGAATCGGGTTGTGGAAAAAGTACGATTGCGTCGCTTGTGATGGGGGAAAACCGTCCAAAGGAGGGCGGCAGTGTTACGATCGGCGGAGTGCCGGTCACAGAGCTTACGGCGGAGGCGCTTTACCGGAAGGTGACAAGAGTGCGCCATGACAGCTATCTCTTTGCGGGAACCGTGGAGGACAACCTTCGGATGGGAAAGGCAGATGCCACGCAAAAAGAGATGGAGGACGTGCTTTTGAGAGTGGATCTGCTTCAGACGATCCGGGAGAAAGGCGGACTTTCCATGCAGCTTGAGGAGCGCGCGGCAAACCTTTCCGGCGGGCAGAAGCAGCGTCTGGTGCTGGCGCGGGCGCTGCTGCATGACAGCGATATCTATATTTTTGACGAGGCGACATCCAACATTGACGTGGAGAGTGAGAACCGGATTATGGAAGTCGTCCGCGGGCTTGCCCGTGAAAAGACGGTGCTTCTGATCTCACACCGCCTTGCCAATGTCACAGTGGCGGATGAAATCTTCGTGCTGCAGGCGGGGACGGAAGGGATCGCAGAGCACGGCACACATCAGGAGCTGATGCAGCGGCAGGGATATTACTGCAGGCTGTATGAGGCGCAGCAGGAACTGGAATCCTATGCGGGCACACAGCAGAAGGAGGTGACGGTGTAATGAAGCAGAACAAAGACAATCAAAATAAAAAGCAGAGAAGCGGATTTGCCGTCATGTGCGGGCTGATCGGGATGATAAAGCCGCTGCTTGGCATCATGTGTCTGGCGATTCTGATGGGCTGTGCGGGCAATCTGATGGCGACGTTTTTAACAATCCTCGGAGGCTATGCACTGCTTACCGTGACCGGTGTATACAGTGGAATGAGGCTTTCCGTGATCTTTACGCTGCTTGTCTGCTTCGCGGTGGCGCGCGGAATCCTGCGTTACGCAGAGCAGGCGAGCAATCATTATATCGCGTTTAAACTTTTAGCGCGCATCCGGCATCAGGTGTTTGATTCCCTGCGCAGACTGGCACCGGCCAAGTTGGACGGCGCGAAAAAGGGCAACCTGATCTCGATTATCACCAGCGATATCGAACTTCTCGAGGTGTTTTATGCACACACGATCTCGCCGATCGCAATCGCGGTCATCACATCGGTGGTTATGACGATCTTCTTAGGAAGGATACATCCCGTTTTCGGAGTGCTGGCACTTTTCTTCTATGTGCTTGTCGGAGCCGTGATTCCGGTTGTCAACGGACGGATCGGAGCTGCCGGCGGCAAGGAATACCGGGAGGCATTCGGCGCTTTGAATACCTGTGTGCTGGACAACCTTTACGGCCTTGAGGAGACGCTGCAGTACGGACAGCAGGAGGCACGCATCGCTAAGATGGCGGAGCAGACCGGACATCTGGAGACGGTCAACGGCGCATTAAAGCGGGGGGAGAACTTACAGCGCGTGATCACCGACGGTGTGATTCTCTTTGCGGGTGTGCTTGCGGCGCTCGTGGGTGGAACGCTTGCAGAAAACGGCAGCATCCCGGGAAGCGGGGCGGTGATTGCGGTGATCGCGCTCGCAAGCTCCTTCGGACCGACAGCAGCACTCTCGGCGCTGTCAAATAATTTAAACCACACCTTGGCGAGCGGAAACCGTGTGCTGGATATCCTGGAGGAAAAACCGCTCGTGGAGGAAGTGACCGGAAAAGAGGAGACGTGCGGTCAGAATATACACTGCGGCCATGTGTCCTTTGCCTACGCGAACACGCAGGAGAGCGGGGAAGAAGACGGACGCGGCGTGCTGCGGGATTTTACGGCGGATTTTACGGAAAAGCGGATTCACGGCATTCTCGGAAAAAGCGGCTGCGGAAAATCGACCTTGTTGAAGCTTCTGATGCGGTTCTACGAGCCGGATGAGGGAGTGATTGCCTACGACGGAACAAAGATCGGAGAGATCAATACAGCGGCGCTGCGCGGCGGTATCTCCTATGTGACGCAGGAGATGTTTTTGTTCCATGACACGGTGGCGGAGAACCTTAAGGTGGCAAAAGAGGATGCCACAGAGGAGGAGCTGGAGCGGGCGGCGCGGGCGGCGTCCATCCATGATCTTATCATGAGTCTGCCGGACGGTTATGAGACGAAGATCGCGGAGCTGGGGAGCTCCCTGTCGGGAGGAGAGCGGCAGCGTCTCGGAATTGCGCGCGCCTTTCTGCACGATGCAGACATCCTGTTCCTCGATGAACCGACCAGCAACATTGACAGCTTAAACGAGGGTATGATTCTGCGCAGCCTGAAAGAGGAATGTGCGGACAAAACGATTCTGATGGTGTCACACCGGAAGTCTACGATGGGCATTGCGGACGACGTGCTGGAAATGTAGGCGGATTTTTCTTTGCGGCAGATATTTGAGGGAGAGAAAGGATGAGGACGGCCTGCAGCAGCTTTTTCTTAAGAATATATGAAGAAGATAGAAAAAGATTGAAATGGATGTGTAAAAAATATATACTACATATAGTATATATTTTTGCATTATGTACAAAAAGAAGGAGGAACATAGATGAAGAACAGAGATGTGATATCTGCGGCTGTGGGGATTGCCGCGGCTTTTGTACTTTGTATGGGAGCCCCGTCTATGAGTGTGAAAGCGGATACGCCGCTGAACGGATGGTATGAGGAGAATGGTGCAAAATACTGGTATGAAAACGGTGTGCGCCAGGGAACCGAGGGACGTGGCAAGGAAATTTATGATCCAGGTTCCGATGCGTGGTACTGGCTGGATGCTGCAGACAACGGCAAGATGGCTGTGAGCAAGGATGTGTATCAGGAATCGAACGGCGGAAAATGGGTACGCTATGATGAGAACGGTCACATGATAAAGGGCTGGAATACCAATGACAACGGCACTTATTATTTTGATCTAACGACCGGAGCAATGTATAAGGGCAAGGTAATCATTGATGGAGTTTCCTGTGTATTTGATGATAATACAGGTATTGGTGTAGATTGCAAATGGCTGGAGTTTGACGGTGTCAAGTATTGGTATGAAGGCGGCAGACGTCAGGGACTGGAAGGTCGTGGAAAAGAGATTTTTGATCCGGCGTCGAATGCATGGTACTGGCTGGATGCCATCGACGGCGGTAAGATGGCAGTTAATAAGGATGTGTATCAGGAATCGGACGGTGGCAAATGGGTTCGCTACGATGCCAACGGTCATATGGTAAAAGGTGAGAACTGCAAGGATAATGCGTGGTATCGTTTTGATGAGGTAACCGGCGCAATGGTGAAGGGCTGGTATACGACAAATGACAGAAACGGAAAACAGATCTATTACTATTATAATGAGAATAACGGCAAGATGGTAAAGGGTGAGGCTACCATCGGTGGAAAAGCCTGTATGTTTGATGTTTCCACAGGGGTGGCTTATGACTGCGCGTGGTACACCAAGAACGGCGGTAAATACTGGTATGAAAAAGGTGTGCGTCAGGGAACAGAAGGGCGCGGCAAGGAGATTTTCGATTCTGCATCAAATGCTTGGTACTGGCTGGATGCAGTTGATGCCGGTAAGATGGCAGTCAATAAGGATGTGTATCAGGAATCCAGCGGCGGCAAGTGGGTGCGCTATGATGCCAATGGACGCATGGTGAAGGGCTGGAATACAAAGGATGGTAAGAGGTACTATTTTGATGAGGTAACCGGCGCGATGGCAAAGGGAATCGTAAGAATTGATGGTACGGATTACTCGTTTGATGAGGTAACGGGTGTATACAAGGGAGTATACGACGGTGGAGAGATCAGCTATAGCTGGATGAATACCAAAGAGACTCGCTATGACACGGATGGCAAATATGCAGGCCATACCACCTACGAATATACAGATAATGGTCAGCTTGAGAGAGAGCGTACTTATAATAAAAACCGTCGGATTCTGACCGAGGAGAAGTATGCTTATGATACGAGTGGCAATGTAGTAACTCATTCCTACAAAGATTACACAGATAACAGCAAGACTTATACGGAGACATACAGTTATTCCGGAAATCTCCCGATTCAGGTGAGAAAAACAGACAAAAACGGCACGGTTACTGAGGTGAGAAGAAATACATATTCAGGTGCCAGCATTACGCGTACGGATGTATATAATGACAGGAATGTATTGCAGTATTACTGTACATATGTGGTGGATGGTAAGGGAAATGTAACCAAAGAGACCCGCTATGACAAGAACAATGCACTGATTGGTTACACAACCAACAGCTATTACGAATATGGCGGTCAGAGTTTCCTGCGTAAGACCTTAGAGTACAACAGTGAAGACAGGATACAGAGCGGTGCGTCTTATGTCAGAAGCGGCTACGAGTTAAAGGAAAAGACTATTTATACGACAAATCGTGTAGTCACAGAACATACAAAGTATGTGTTAAAGGATTTTCCGGAGGATGAGAGTGAGAGAACTTGTCAGAAGGAAAGTAAGACTTACGATAAGAATGATTCTTTAATTTACACTTCAACCTATGATTATGAGCGCATGGAATTTTTGAATTAGGATATAGAAGAAATAGAAAAAAGAAATGTCCGGCAGCGTCTGCTGCCGGACATTTCTGTAAAAAACATAAAAAAAATGGAGATAGGGGGACTCGAACCCCTGACCTACGCGTTGCGAACGCGTCGCTCTCCCAGCTGAGCTATATCCCCGGATTCTGATTCAGACGATATCAAAAATCTTTCGCCCGAACAATATGTATTATGCCACATTTGTTTTTGAAATGCAACAGGTAACGAAACCTTTTGCGGGTAAAGTTATTGACTTTTCCTGTAGCGGAACATAGAATATTTATAATTGCAGGGAACCGGCAAAAGACAGTGCATGTGAAGTGGCTGCAGGGAGTATTCCCGCGGTCATTTTTGAATTTTAAGAGATAAAAAGGGACACAGATATGAATATCAGGCAGGCAAAAAATGAGATCAAACATACCGTGGAGGCATACTTAAAGAAGGATGAGGCGGGGGATTATGAGATTCCGGAGATCCGGCAGAGACCGGTGCTTCTGATGGGACCTCCGGGCATCGGCAAGACACAGATCATGGAGCAGATCGCCAGAGAACTCGGGGTCGGGCTGGTAGCATACACGATCACGCACCACACAAGACAGAGCGCCGTCGGACTGCCGTTCATCCGGGAGGAGGAATTCGCGGGGAAGACCTACTCTGTGACGGAGTACACGATGAGTGAGATCATCGCCAGTGTATACCGCAGGATTCGTGACAGCGGGCAGCGGGAGGGAATCCTGTTTATCGATGAGATCAACTGTGTGTCTGAGACGCTTGCGCCGACGATGCTGCAGTTTTTACAGTGCAAGACCTTCGGCAACCAGAAGATACCAGAGGGATGGGTGATTGTGGCGGCGGGCAATCCGCCGGAGTACAACAAATCCGTGCGCGATTTTGATATGGTAACCCTCGACCGTGTGCGCTATATGACCGTGGAGGCGGATTACAGGGTCTGGAAGGAGTATGCGAGGGCACAGCACATCAGCGGAGCGATCTTAAGCTACCTGGAACTTCGCCCCGGCAACTTTTACCGCGTGGAGGCGGATGTGGACGGCATGCAGTTTGTGACGGCGCGAGGATGGGAGGATCTCTCCAATCTGATGGCGGTCTATGAGAAGCTCGGTTTTCTGGTGGACGAGCAGGTGATCCGGGAATATATCCATCACGCCGATGTGGCGGAGGATGTGGCGGCGTATCTGGATCTCTACCGCAAATATCAGGATGACTACGGCATTCCGCAGATTCTGGACGGCTGCGTCAGACCGGAGATCTACGCGCGCATCTATGCGGCGGCGTTTGATGAGCGGCTCTCGGTGGTACACCTGCTGCTGGACGGTCTGGCGGCGTTTTTCGGCAGGGCAGCGTCAGAGCGGGCATTGACGGATGCGTGGTATGCCTTTTTAAAAGAGTACCGCAGCCAGGTGGAGACAGCCGGAGATCCGGCGGAATGTTACCGGACGCTTGTCGCAGAGCGGGAGCAGGAGATGCTGCGGCAGATTGCAAATGACGCTTACACCCGCGAGGAGGCAAAGCGGGAGAAACTTTTACTGGAAAAATTAAAAGCGGCGCAGCGGGAAGTGACAAAAGATTCGGCACAGAGCTGTTTTGAAGCGGCAAAAGTGGGATTTGACCGGCAGCGGGAGGTACTGGTGCAGACCGAGGAAGCGGCGGGCGCGGCGTTGGAGCACGCGTTTGACTTTATGGAGCAGGCGTTTGAGAACGGTGAGGAGATGGTGGTGTTTGTCACGGAGCTCACGATTACGTCGGAGTCCGCAAGGTTTCTCTCCGAGCATACCTGCGAGCGCTATCTGACATACAACAAACAGCTTTTAATCGGAACGAGACGAGCGGAGCTGTTGTCGGAGCTGCGTCGGGACAACTGACGATTTCGCAGAAAGAATATAAAAGAAATATAAGAAGGAATAAAAAGATGCAGTCACAGAATGAACTTAGAAATCTGTTACAGAGAATTGATCATAAGAGTTATCCGGCTTACAAGGATACGAGAGGAAGCTACGATTTCGGCAATTATGTGTTGTCGATCGACCATGTGCAGGGAGATCCGTTTGCCGCGCCGTCGAAGGTGAGCGTCCATGTCAGGGGAGGGGCAGCGAAGTTCCCGGCGGATCTCTACCGGATGAAATGCCGCAGGCTGGCAGTGTGCGACTATCTGCTGCGCCAGTTCGGGCGGGAACTTGAGCGCGTGTCTTTCAAGGCAAAAGGCTCCGGAAAGAGCGGACTTCTGGCGGTGAGCCGCCCGGGACAGGAAGTGTTGGAGCGCACCGCATGCCAGATGGATGAGGCAAAGGGCGATCTGGTGCTTCGCTTTGAGGTGGGATTCCCTGCCAACGGGAGAACCGTCAATGCAAGAGAACTGGAGAAAATCTTTTTTACGTTTCTTCCGGAATGTGTATTACACAGCCTGTTTTATAAGGCACTGGATGAAAAGGCGGTGTACCGTGCGGCGGATCTCGCGGAGGATCAGCAGTATATCAGGGATCATTTAAAGGAGCAGGGGCTGGTGGCGTTCGTGGCGGATGCATCCATCCTGCCGCGTGAATCCGGCGTGTCCGGCAGACCGATGAAGGACGCCGTGAAGTTTACGGCGCCGGAATCCATGAAGGTAAGCTTTGTGCTGCCGCATGCGGGAAAGATACAGGGCATGGGAATAAAGAAAGGAATCACACTCATCGTCGGCGGCGGATACCACGGCAAATCCACACTGCTTAAGGCGCTGGAGCTTGGCGTGTACAACCATATCGCCGGGGACGGCAGGGAGTATGTCATTACCGATGATACGGCGATGAAGATCCGCGCGGAGGACGGAAGAAGCATCAAAAAGGTGGATATTTCCATGTTCATCAACGATCTTCCGAACGGAAAGGATACGAGTGCCTTTCGCACGGAGGATGCGAGTGGAAGTACCTCCCAGGCTGCCAATGTGGTGGAGGCCATGGAGGCGGGAGCAGAGACGTTCCTCATCGATGAGGATACGAGTGCAACCAATTTTATGATCCGCGACGAGCTGATGCAGAGGGTGGTAAACCGCGAGGATGAGCCGATCACGCCGTTTATCGACCGTATCAGGGAGCTGTATGAACAGTACGGTATCTCCACGATTCTGGTGGCGGGAAGTTCCGGCTCCTATTTTCATGTGGCAGACTGCATTGTCCAGATGAACCGTTACAAACCGCAGGAGATCACCGCATTTGCGAAGGAGGAAGCGGGCAGATTCCCGCTGCCGGAGGTGAAACCGCCGAAGCAGGCGGCTCCGGGGTTTGAGCGTGCGGTGCGGCCGGACCGTGCATTTAAGGAAGATGCCCGCATGAAGCTAAAGACGATGGGACGCGACGGCATCTCCATCAACCGCGATACGATCGATGTGCGCTATGTCGAGCAGCTGGCGGATACGGAACAGCTCGCGGCGCTCGCCTACTTTTTAAAGTATGCCGAGATCCATGTATTCAACGGAAAGCGCACCCTAAGAGAGAGCGTTTCCCTATTGATGCAGTATGTGGAGGAGCACGGACTTGCCGCGGTGACGGAGAGCAGCTATGTGCCGTGCGGGCTGGCAATGCCGAGGGCACAGGAGATTTTTGCATGCATCAACCGTTACAGAAGAATCAGTTTGTAGGAAAAGGAACCGGAGAACGTGAGTGACAAAGCGAATATTGCAGCAGCAGTTCTGGCACATGTAGATGCCGGGAAGACAACTTTATCGGAGGCACTGCTCTATGAGAGCGGAATGATCCGCAGGGCGGGCCGCGTGGACAACAAGGATGCGTTTCTGGATACCTTTGCGCTTGAGAAGGAGAGAGGAATCACCATTTTTTCCAAGCAGGCGGTATTAAAGCTGCCGGAGGAGACGGTCACGCTTTTAGATACGCCGGGGCATGTGGATTTTTCGGCGGAGATGGAGCGGACGCTTCAGGTATTGGATTACGCGATTCTTGTCATCAGCGGGGCGGACGGTGTGCAGGCGCATACGAGGACGCTGTTTGGGCTTCTGGCGAAGTATGAGGTGCCGGTGTTTTTGTTCGTGAACAAGATGGACCAGCCGGGAACGGATCAGGAGGCGCTGCTCCTGGAATTGAAAAAGGAACTGCATGAGAACTGCGTGGATTTTTCGGATCAGGAGAGCGCGGCTTTTGCGGAAAATGTGGCGGTGTGCGATGAGCAGGTCTTAGAGCAGTATCTGGCAGGGGAAGCGGTCGGAACGGAGCAGATCAAAAGACTGATCCGGGAACGTAAGCTGTTTCCGTGCTATTTCGGATCTGCGCTCAAGATGCAGGGGGTGAAGGCGTTTCTGGTGGACTTTATCCGGTATGCCAGTATCCCGGCCTACGGGGAGACATTCGGCGCGCGGGTATTTAAGATTGCACGGGATGCGCAGGGAAATCGCCTGACCTACTTAAAAGTGACCGGTGGAAGCTTAAAAGTCAGACAGGTCATCGGGGAGGAGAAGATCAACCAGATCCGCATTTATTCCGGCGAAAAATATGAGACGGCAGAGGAAGTTGGCGCCGGAGGCGTCTGTGCGGTCACGGGTCTGCTTCGCACATTTCCGGGGGAGGGACTTGGCGCAGAGAAAGCGTCCAGGCTGCCGGTGTTAGAGCCGGTACTGACTTATCAGATCATACTGCCGGAAGAGGTAAGCCCGGCAGTCATGCTTCCCAGACTGCGGGAACTTGAGGAGGAGGAACCGCAGCTTCACATTGTGTGGGATGAGACCTTAAAAGAGATCCAGGTGCAGGTGATGGGGGAAGTTCAGATCGAGGTTTTGAGCGAACTGATCCGTCAGCGCTACGGTGTGCAGGTCACATTTGGCGCCGGAAGGATTGTATACAAGGAGACCATTGCAGGTACGGTGGAGGGCGTGGGACATTTTGAACCGCTCCGCCATTACGCCGAGGTGCATCTTTTGCTTGAACCGGGAGAGCCGGGAAGCGGGCTCGTATTTGAGACGGACTGCAGCGAAGATGTGCTCGACCGCAACTGGCAGCGGCTGGTGCTCACCCATCTAAGAGAGAAGGAACACGTCGGTGTGCTGACAGGATCGGCGCTTGCGGATATGAAGATCACACTCGTTGCCGGACGCGCGCACACAAAGCACACGGAGGGCGGTGATTTCAGGCAGGCAACCTATCGTGCGCTGCGTCAGGGACTGATGCAGGCGGAAACGGTGCTGCTGGAGCCGTGGTATGATTTCAGACTCTCGCTTCCGGCAGGAGCGGTCGGACGCGCCATGAATGATATCGACCGCATGAAGGGAACGATTGCCTACAGTGCAGACGGCTGCATTGTGGGAAGTGCGCCCGTGTCCGCCATGCAGAATTACCAGCGTGAGGTGACGGCATACACCGCGGGAGAGGGGAAGCTTTCGGTTGCCTTAAAGGGATATTTCCCCTGTCACAACACGGAGGAAGTGGTGGCGCAGATCGGGTATGATGCCCAGAGTGATCTGGAGAATACGGCGGATTCCGTATTCTGTGCGCACGGAGCAGGATTCATTGTGCCGTGGGATCAGGTGTTTTCCTATATGCACCTGCCGCCGGTGCCAGGGCAGGATAAGAGCGGGGAGGAATGGTATCCCGGACAGTGGCTGCCGGATGCGGCGAATTTCCACGCAAAGACGGGGGAGGAAGAAGCCTGGATCGGCACGGAAGAGATTGACAGAATCCTTGACCGGACATACAATGCTAATAAGAAAGACAAAGATGCCGGCGCAACGAACGGCTATAAAAAGAAGCGCATCATAGAAAGCAGTCCCGCTTCTGCTTCCGGAGGCGGGAAGCAGAAGGATGCCGGCGTGGAATATCTGCTGGTGGACGGCTATAATGTGATTTTTGCGTGGCAGGAGCTTGCGGAACTTGCCAGAGTGAATATGGATAGCGCGCGCGGGAGGCTTTTGGATATTCTCTGCAACTATCAGGGAATCCGCAGATGTGAGCTGATTGTGGTCTTCGATGCGTACCGTGTCGAGGGACATCAGACGGAAGCGTGTGATTATCACAATATTCATGTGGTGTACACGAAGGAGGCGGAGACGGCGGACGCGTATATTGAGCGTTTCGCCCATGAACACGCGTCGAGATACCGCGTGACGGTTGCCACTTCCGACGGGCTGGAGCAGATTATTATCCGCGGAGCCGGATGCATCCTGCTCTCGGCGAGAGAGTTTGAGCAGGAAGTAAAGGAGAAGAACCGGCAGCTGCAGGCAGAGTACGACAGCAGAAAAGACCATGGAAAGGTCTATCTGCGGGATCAGATGCCAAGCCAGGTGCTTGACGGATCTTTGGAGGAACAGCAGTAATTTTGTTCCGGAATGGAGATTGGAATGAGAAGGGAAGAAGAAGTCAGACTGACACATTCGGGTATCTTTGCAAAAGACGGCAGACGCTGTGTGTCTGTGCGTTTTGAGCGGGGAAGGGATGTCGCGGAAGCCATATTACCGGCATGCCGCGTGACGAAGAATGAGGGCTTTACGGACGAAGAAGTCCGCGGACTGGAGCAGTATCTGGAGAGTAAAAATGATGAGATTTTTGCAAAGGCAAAGGAAATCAATCCGATCAGGGGAATTCTTTAAATGCCATCTCTGCCTTTTGCTCATAGCCGCGATGCTTGTGGCGGCGGCACTGCCAAACGGAGTGCGGGAGTCCGGACCTTTGGACAGTGTGAAGCGGATGGGGCAGACCGGCGGACAGGAATTTTGTCCGGACCGTAAGCAGACCGGCACCATGGTCGCGGCACCGAACGAGGAGCGCCCGGAAGTGGAAGCCGCAGGCAGGGAACTGAGTGAGGCGCATGTCATAGAGACGCTGAGGCAGAAGAGTGCCTACCGCTACCGGAATGTCCAGCAGCTTCGGCTCCTGGTGTGGCTTCTGGAATGTGGTCTGGCGGGACTTTTGGGCGCGCTGTTTCTTTTGGCGGGGAGAGAGCGCGGGCAGCAGTGGGAACTGATTCCCTCGGGAAGAAGGATTGTAGCATACATAAGGAGGGCCGACGGAAAAAAGAACGGCCTTGTATCCTCCATAAAATAGCAATTATTATTTTATGAGAGGATAAAAACTATGAATATTTTAATATGGATTCTGATGATCGTTGGTGGAGCAGCCGGAATGTTATCGACTGCATATCTGGTGCTGGCTATGCCGGTAATCTTTGGATGGAAAGTATACCGCAAGCTTAAGTATCACATCGGTCTGTATGATTAGAAAAAATGGGAGTTTTGGCTCCCGGGGCAAAAGAGGAAGTCATCCGGCAGGAACGGATGGCTTTTTCTTTTGTGCATCAAACTACAACGGGAAAAGTGTGCGAAGAATAAAAAGGAGGATGTATGGGCATCCTTGAAAGAAAAGGCAGGTGTGAAAGATGGAGAGCATACGCAGATTGCATGAGGAAATATTAAAAAGAGAGTACAAAGCGGAGAAACAGAGGAAAGAAGAAATGCGATATGATCAGATGGACTGTCTGCTTTTGGCGGGAGAAGAAAAGACGGAGCGCACAATTCCGGTCTGTGAGACGGTCTTTCCGGAAAAGTTCGCGGATTTAAATGCGGTGCGTGAAGTGCTGCTTACACCGGAAAAACAGGTATATGCGCTGATTGCGCCGGCATTTATGGGACAGTTTGGAGAGGGGGTCTCCCCGGGAGCAATCCGTGCGGCATTGAAACGCGCGGGATTTTCCGGGATGGTGGAGGTGGCGGTATTTGCCGACATTTTAACCTTGAAGGAAGCGCTTGAATTTGACCGCCATGTGAATCGGGATACGGATTTTTTGCTTACGAGCTGCTGCTGTCCGGTCTGGGTGTCCATGATCCGCAATATTTACGGGGAACTGGTACCGCATATGCCGGGGGCGGTGTCTCCGATGATCGCTGCGGGCAGGGCGGTGAAAAAGATGCATCCGGATGCTGTCACCGTGTTTATCGGTCCGTGCCTTGCCAAGAAAAAGGAGGCGAAGGAGCCGGATATCTGCGATGCGATTGATGTGGTGCTGACCTTTCAGGAGACGGCGATGCTGTTTGAGGCAATGGGGATTGCGCCGCAGCAGATGGAGGAGGATGCAAGCGAACATTCTTCGGGAGCAGGCAGAATCTATGCGCGGACCGGAGGCGTCAGCGAGGCGGTCGTGCGGACGGTAGAACAACTCCACCCGGGACGGAAAATTGCGGTCCGCCCCATGCAGGCGGATGGCGGAAAGGCGTGTAAGCAGATGATTGAGGCAATCCAGGCGGGGAATACGGAGGCTAATTTTTTTGAGGGAATGGGATGCGTCGGAGGCTGTGTCGGAGGACCGCGGGCGCTGCTGCCGCGCGAAGAGGGCAGTGCCTACGTGGATCATTACGGAAAAGAGGCATTGTATCAGACACCTCTGGAGAACCCTTATGTAATCGAATTGCTTGAAAAGCTTGGATTTTCCACCGTGGAGGATTTTCTGGAAAAAAGTGATCTTCTCACGCGTCATTTCTAAATGCGTTGCCCCGGGGGACGGTTCGTGCTACAATAGGCGGCAGAGAATCATGCAGAGACAAAGGAGAGAAAGATGCTGCCACAGGAATTTTTAGAACGGATGGAGAACATGCTGGGGGAGGAGTATCCTGCATTTTTAAAAAGCTACGACATCGCGCGCTACCAGGCGTTGCGCCTGAATCCGCAGAAGGGGGACGACGTGTCATTTTTAAACCGCGGGGGCTTCTCGCTGGAGCGTGTACCGTGGGCAGAGCATGGCTACTATTACACGGCAAAGGATACGCCTGGAAAACATCCGTATCACGAAGCCGGCGTATATTATATCCAGGAGCCGAGTGCCATGGCTCCGGCAGCGTATCTGACGCGGCAGATGGCAGACGGCGCGGGCGAGCGGATTCTTGATTTGTGCGCGGCACCGGGAGGAAAAAGCACACAGATTGCGGCGGCGATGGCAGGCAGGGGAACCCTCATCAGCAATGAGATCCATCCGGCGCGGGCAAAGATTCTCTCGGAGAATATCGAGCGCATGGGAATTGCCAATGCGGTGGTGACGAATGAGACGCCGCAGCGCCTTGCAGAACATTTCAGCGAGTATTTTACCAGAATCATGGTGGATGCACCGTGTTCCGGCGAGGGGATGTTCCGGAAGAACGAGGAGGCGTGTGAGCAGTGGAGCACGCAGAATGTAGAACTGTGTGCCCACAGACAGGATGAGATATTAGACTGCGCGGCATCCATGCTTGCGGGCGGCGGGAGACTGGTCTATTCGACCTGCACGTTTGCACCGGCGGAGGATGAGGGAAGCATCGGGCGATTCCTGAAGCGGCATCCGGAATTCTACGTGGAGGAGGTGCCGCTTGCGGAGGGAATGTCGCACGGACTGGGAGAACTTTCCGCGACGATCCGTCTGTGGCCGCATAAGCTTCGCGGGGAAGGACATTATGTGGCGGTGCTGCGCAAGGAGGGAACGCTTGCGGACGGCGGATCGGGTCTGTTAAAGAACGGGTATGAGAACGGAATTACGGCAGGAGATTCTAAGAGCGCTGCGGCGGGCATCCCGGAATATCTGGCATTTGCCGGGGAGACTTTCGCCGGGGACGCATTGGAGAAGTATGCAGGGCGGGAGTGCCGCTATCTGAAATTCGGCGAGCAGCTCTACCGGATCCCGGAGGGCATGCCGTCGGTAAAAGGTCTTAAGGTGCTGCGCCCGGGACTGCATCTGGGAACGGCGAAGAAAGGCAGATTTGAGCCTTCACACGCACTTGCGCTCACACTTCATGCGGCGGATGTTTTACATACGATGGATCTTCCTTCGGACGGGCGGGAGATCCGCGGATACCTAAACGGGGAGACGTTCCCGGCGCAGGGAGAAAAGGGCTGGTATTTAATCACGGTGGACGGATACAGTACCGGCTGGGGAAAGCTCGCGGGCGGAATCATGAAGAATCATTACCCGAAGGGACTGCGAAAACGGCTTCCCTGATAGACTTGTCTTTGTGGAGAAAAAGAGAGGACTTGACAAGAGAGAAAACGCTTTCTATAATTGAAAAAGGATTTGCAAGGGTGCTGTCATAGGACGGTACCTTTTTTGCGTCATAGGATGAAAATCCGTTGAAAGGACAGGTGAATGTATGAAAATAACAACAAGAAAAGTAGCAATTGTCGGCTGCGGACTGGTGGGCAGCACTACGGCATTTTCCCTGGTAACCCAGGGAGTATGTGACGAGGTGATGCTGATAGATATCAACAAGGAACGCGCGTATGGAGAGATGCTGGACATGCGGGACAGCATTGAATATCTGAACCGCAATGTGAAAGTGAAAACGGGAACCTATGCAGAGTGCGGAGATATGGATATCATTGTGATCACTGCCGGAGCGCCGCCAAAGCAGGGACAGACGAGACTGGATACGCTGGAGATGTCGGCAAAAATCGCAAAATCCATTGTTGAACCGATTATGAAAAGTGGATTTGACGGAATTTTTATTGCGATCTCCAATCCGGTGGACATCATTGCACATTATATCTATAAGCTGTCCGGTTTGCCGAAAAATCAGGTGATCGGTACCGGAACCGCAATAGACTCGGCTCGTTTGCAGAATATGATTGCACAGACAGTCAATGTGGATCCGCGAAGTGTTCACGCGTATTCCATGGGGGAACATGGAGATTCCCAGATGGTGCCGTGGTCTACGGTTACGATCGCAGGAAAACCGTTTTATGACGTGATTGCGGACAATAAAGAGCTGGTGGGGGATGTGGATCTGGATGAACTGGTCTACCGCACCACACAGGAAGGGTGGGAGATTTTTAACCGCAAGGGAACGACTTATTATGGAATCGCAACGGCATGCGTGGGAGTGATCAAGGCGATTTTAAATGATGAGAACAGGATCATCCCGGTATCAACATTGCTGGAAGGAGAGTATGGAGAGCGGGATGTCTATGCCGGGGTGCCAACCGTGTTAAATCGCAGCGGGGCATATGATGTGCTTGAAATTCATATGACACCGGGTGAACTTGCGCGCTTTAAAGAATCGACCAGAGTGATCCGCGAATATACGGATCGCATTATGAAATTGAATTTGTAAAGGAAAGAAGAAAGGAATTGCAATCTCCCTGTAATGCAGTACAATAAGAGCAGGAAAGGGAGTACAGTGTGGAACGAAGATTCATAGAGAGCCGGCTCTGGACCTGTCTGACAAGTGAGTTTTTAGAACAGGTCAGGAGCCGGTATCATTTTGAGGAAAAAGATAAGGCGCTTTTGAAGGGTGTGACGTCCGATCTGGTGTGCTGCCTGAAATGGAAGGAAGCGGCGTATCTGATGTTTGAGGACGGGACGGATACGGTACGCCGGGCGACTGCAGTTGTGACGTTGGGAAGCGATGTGGATCTGCTGCAGGAACGTTACCAGAACACCGGGCGTATGCTGGAAAGCTATATGCTTGAGAGTATCGGCGGAGAACTTCTGATGTTAGGCTATGGCATGCTGGAGGCATGGATACGGGAGAATACCGGGTATCAGGTGACGGCGTACCATTTTTTCGGTGATGACGAAGCACATCCGCTGTCTGAGATGCCGGAGATCTTAGCACGGGCAAAACAGCACAAGGTCGTCTGTACGGCAGGGTATTGCCTGAAACCGAAGAAAAGCGTGGTGTTTGAGATGGAGCTTGCGCCGGCGGAGGCGTGCGGGGAGACGGCACATGGCGGCAGAATCTGCGCACATTGCAGCAGGAGGGACACATGCCCGAACCGTAGGTAGAACTGCACTTTCAGGGGGGAAAATGAAAATTGCAGTGGAAAGTTTTTCAAATCCTGTTATAATAAAGCATAGTTTGTTTTTTTGAAATAAAGGAGTATGCAGAATGGGAGACGCGAAATCCATCAAAGAGCGCGGAATACTGGAGCAGGTCATCAAGTCGGAACTCGATTTTATTACCTATGTGGATGTACATACCGGAACATTTCATGTGATCGTGACCAATGACGATACGGATGTGACTCCGCCGCCGGAGGGAGATTATACACAGGTAAATGCGCAGATGATACCGCTGTATGTTCATCCCAAGGACCGGGAGGCATGCGCGGCTGCGTTAGAACTGCCGCATATTCTCTCGGAACTGGAACAGAGGGATGATCTGGTTGTTTCGTACCGCCTGCTGTGCGGGGAGGTATACCGCAGAAAAGAACTGCATATTTCTTATCAGCAGGATGACCGTGACACGGTGGTTTTGGTGCGTCGGGACGTGACGGAGAGCTATGAGGAAGAACAGCGGCAGCAGGAGAGACTGATGTCGGCGCTGTCTGACGCAAGACATGCCAATCAGGAGAAGAATGAGTTTTTGGAGCGCATGAGTCACGAGATCCGGACGCCGATGAATTCCATCATAGGTCTTACGTATCTGACCAGGGAATATGTGAACAATGAGAAGCAGGTGCTCGAGAATCTGGACAAGATCAGCCAGTCAGCCCGTTTTATGCTGTCTTTTGTGGATGATATTTTAAATCTTTCCCAGATCGAGAGCGGCAACGTCGCATTGAACAGCCAGAAGGTGGTCTTAGACGCCTTTTTGGAGGAGACGGTGGAAGAGGCGATGCGGCAGGCGGCGGAGCGTCGCGTTCACTTTGCGGTGGACAGACGCGGAAGCTTTGATGCTACCTATTGCTTTGACGCGGAGAAGCTGGAGCGGGCGCTTTCCAATATTCTGGAGAATGCCGTAAAATACACGATGCCGGACGGAAGGGTTGACTTTATTGTGGAGCATACCGGCGATGACGGGGAGGATGCCGGCTTCCGGTTTGAGATCCGGGATACGGGAGTCGGAATGGACGAAGCGTTTATTCCGCATATGTTTGAGCCGTTTGAGCAGGAGGATGAGGGAATCACGACGCTAAACGGCGGTACCGGTCTTGGCCTTCCCATTGCGCGCAACATTATTGAATTTATGGGCGGGCACATTGACGCATACAGCGAAAAGGGCAAGGGCTCGACGTTCATTGTGAATGTGAACTTAAAGCGTGTCAGAAATTCCGGAGAAAAGCTGCGGGGACAGGGCAATGTACAGGCGCCCGACTACGATTTTACCGGCAAAAGAGCGCTGCTGGTCGAGGACAATGAGGTCAACATTGAGATCACGCGCAATATCCTGCTGCACAAGAATCTGCAGGTGGATGTGGCGGTCAACGGAGAGGAGGGCGTGACGCATTTTCTTTCCCATGAGCCCGGATATTACGACGTCATCCTGATGGATATCCGGATGCCGGTCATGGACGGACTGACGGCGACCAGAAAGATCCGGGAATCCGGACGTGAGGATGGCAAAACGGTTCCGATCGTGGCGATGACAGCCAATGTGTTTGAGGAGGACGTGCGAAAGTCCCTCGATGCCGGGATGGATGCACACTTAAGCAAGCCGATTGAGATTACACAGATGTATGCCGTCCTCGACAGTATGATTTACCGTTGAGAAGAAAAAGGGGCTGGTGCTTCAAGCACCAGCCCCTTTTTATGTCGAATTTTGTAGAAGGGGAAGGACAGGGGCGTTGGATGTTAAAAAACGGTACGGATTTTGCTGAGAAATAAAAGATGGTATGTTATATTTTAAAAGATATGTTACCGATACGATAAAAGAATGGAGCCGAATCAATGCAAAAGAACAGAGTGATGCTGGTAGCGGATGATATCGACGTAAACAGAGCGTCGTTTCGCGCAATGTTTGAAGAGGAATATGAGGTGCTGGAAGCCGGGGACGGAAATGAGACACTAAAAATTTTAGAAGAGCGGAAAGTGGATATTGTCATACTGGATATGTGTATGCCCGTAAAGAGCGGGAAGCAGGTATTAAAGCAGATGAAGGCAGATCCGAAGCTTCTCGATATTCCGGTCATTGTGAAGACGGTCATCGGCGAGGAGAGAGAACTTGAAATGTTAGAGATGGGGGCGGACGATTTTATATTTTCTCCCTGCGAGCCGGAGGTGGTAAAAAAGCGGGTGTCCAATATCATGACACGCTATGAGACACTGGCGGAGCGGCTTGAGAGCCAGCGGCATTTAAGCACGGTCAGAGAACATCTGCTGTTTCAGGTGGCGCGGACGGTGCGCACGGACGTCGCGGTGATCGAGGAGTGTTACAGAGAAATGACAGGTCAGAGAACGGAAAATAAGTCTGTGGGACTGGAGGATATGTACAGGCATCTGGAGCACATCCGGGAACTGACGGACAGTGTTTTGGACGGGCAGATTGTAGGTGCGGGCGAGAGTGTCTGCGACACCTTTCAGATTTCGGATGTGGTTGCGGAACTGACCTCAGAGTGCAGGACAATCTGTACGGAAATGGGGATTGAGGTGACGGTGCAGGAGGGTGAGATTTTCTGCGAATATCTGGTGGGCGATGTCAGGAGGCTCAAGCAGATCTGGGCAAGACTGCTAAAGAAAGCGTATATCAACGCGCGGCCGGGATGCCGGATTTTTACAGGCTATCGGGAAGTAAGAACGGGGGAGGATGAGCTTGAACTGGAACTTGCCGTGCAGGGCAGCATTGACGGAGGAGAAGACTATCCGCTGATCAAGAGCCTCGTAGAACTTTTGCACGGAACGATGTGTGTGGAAGTACAGGAGGATGCGCAGATTCTCTGCAGGGTGTTCCTGCCTTTCGGAATCGGAAAAGCGATCGGACAGCCCAAAAGTTTTGCGGGGTTAAAGACGCTTCTTCTGGACGACAATGAACTGTCGAGAGATTATCATGCAGCGGTTCTTGCACGTCTCGGGCTTCCGGTTGACGTGGTGCAAAACGGGGCGGACGCCGTGGCGTATTTAAGGAGAGCCGCGTCTAAGGGCAACGCCTATGATCTGTGTTTTGTGAACTGGTATATGCAGGGCGGTGAGCCGTTTATCCGGTCGGTGCGGGAAAATTTTCCGAAGGGAAGCCTTACGATCTGCTGTTCGACCAATGAGAAGGAACTGGTGGAGTGTCAGATGCTTGCCGCAGGAGTGGATTGTGTGGTGGAGCGCCCGATTTACCAGGAGGGAATGTACCGGTTTTTGACGGAACTGTGCAGACAGGAGAGTGGAAAAAACGGAACCGGATCGGAGAAAATATAATTTTTTATACGGCAGCGAAACTTTTTTGGTGTCCGGACGGTCTAATAGTTAAAAGGAGGTGTGAGATCGTATGTTTTTCTCCGGGAAAAACCATAAGGAACAAAAGATAGAACAGCTTTTGCTGGAAAATTACAACAAATACTATCGTCTTGCCTACAGTTACGTACATCATGAGGCGGATGCCGCGGATATCGTACAGAACGGAGCGTACAAGGCGATCAAAAACAGCGATGCGCTAAAGCAGGAGGAATATGCGCAGACATGGATTTACCGCATTATGTTAAACGAGATCTTCGGATATGTAAAAAAGAACCGGGAAGTTTCCCTGGATGAGATGCCGGCGGAAGAGGGAAGAGAAGACCGCTATGAGAACATTGATCTAAGAAGGGCATTGGACGCCATGGAAGAACGGGATAAAGCGGTCATTGAACTGCGCTATTTTGAGGACATGAAGCTGGAGGATATTGCGCGCGTGCTGGGGGAGAACCAGAATACGGTAAAGAGCCGGCTGTACCGCGGATTAAAGAAGCTACGGCTGGAACTTACGGATACATGGCAGTGGGAATAGAGGAAAGGATGGTGCCGCATATGGGAAATAAGAAACAGGATTGTAAAAAGATCGAGGAATTAAAGCGACAGTATGCCGGATCGGAAATGTCCGGCGAGCAGGTGGAGCAGATGAAAAAACGGATCGAGGAAGCAAAGATGGAAAAACGAAACGAGAGCAGAAAAATGCATACCGTGAGAAATATTGTGGCAGCGGCTGCTGCAGTGGCGGCAGTCTTCGTGGTGCTGCCGAACACCTCGGGGAGCGTGGCGTATGCCATGGGGAATCTACCGGTGGTCGGAAAACTCGTGGAGGCTGTGACGTTCCGGGATTATCAGTACGACAACGGAGGTCATGCGGCGGACATTAAGACGCCGGAGCTGACGGTAAAGGAGAGCGATACGGAACAGATGACGGACACTGAGGTCCAGGTGCAGGAGAACTTAAAAAAGACAACGGCAGAGATCAATGCGGAGATTGAAAAGATTACGGATCAGATCGTATCGGAGTTCGAGGAGAGCAGGAAGGAAGAAGAGGGCTATCAGGAGGTCGTGGTCAAGCACGAAGTTATCAGCACGACCGACGATTACTTTACGTTAAAGCTGATGTGCTATCAGGCGGCAGGCAGCGGCGCGGAGTGGGACTATTATTATACGATTGACTTAAAGACGGGGGAGCGTCTGACACTTTCGGATTTATTCCAGAGTGGCGCGGATTATATCACCCCGATCAGCGAGAATATCAAGGAGCAGATGCAGCAGCAGATGGCGGAGGATGACGGTAAGATGTACTGGGTGGATAATGCCGAGGTTCCGGAATGGAATTTTGACAAAATTACGGATGAGACTTCATTTTATCTGGATTCGGACGGCCATCTTGTGATATGCTTTAACGAGGGTGATGTGGCACCGATGTATATGGGATGCGTACAGTTCGTCATTCCGGATGAGGTGGTTGCAGATATCCGAAAGTAACGGAAGCAGATTCCGGTGTCGGAGGATGAGAGACAATGAAGCATGCAAAAGCGGTGCGCAGAATTATTTTTACGGTTTTAATCGTGGCAGCCGTGATTGTGGGATTTAATACCTATACGGCAGATTATTATCATGCGAAGGACTATGAACTTCAGACAACAGAGGTATCGGAGACGGATGCCTACATTGCTTACGGAGATCCGCAGAGTGAGACGGGACTGATCTTTTATCCGGGAGCCAAGGTGGAAGAGACGGCGTACGCACTGGTTATGGATGGGCTTGCGCAGCAGGGAATCTTTTGCGTGACGGTAAAGATGCCGGCGCACCTTGCCATTTTAAAGCCGAATGCGGCGGATGAGGTGCGGCAGGAGTTTGGAGAGGTAAAGCGCTGGTATCTGGCGGGACATTCTCTGGGCGGAGCCATGGCGGGCAGCTATGCGGCAAAGCATGAGTCAGAGCTCGCGGGACTTATTTTTCTGGCGGCGTACCCGACCAGGAAACTTCAGACGCTTCCGGTGCTCTCGCTCTACGGGAGCGAGGACGGCGTTTTGAATATGGAAAAATATCAGGAAGCAATCGGTCTTGCGGCGGACTGCCGCGAGTATGTCTTAGAGGGCGGCAACCATGCCGGGTTCGGCAATTACGGATCGCAGAAGGGAGACGGCGAGGCCGGGATTACGGACAGGGAGCAGTGGCAGGAAACGATCGATTACATCATGGACATGATCCGGCAGCAACAGGGGGAAAAGTAGCGGAACCCGGAGAATAATGAAACGGAATCTGAGCGGAAAACGAAGGAAAGCGGTTTACAGTACCGCCGCCTTTGTGGTATGATAGTACCAGTGCAAACTCAGGATAAAGGAGCGATTGGATCATGCAGGACAATTTGAGAGAGGAATTGATTAAGCAGTTTCCGGCGGAAGTTGTGGAACTGGTGGAGCCGTCCGGTAAGAAGTTTTATGCCTGTCCGACCTGCAAGCGCGTGGTGACATTGAACGAGAGCAAGTGTGCCGGCTGCAGTCAGGTATTGAGCTGGGATCACATCCGGCAGGAAGAGATGGTGAAGGGTGTGAAGACGGCAACCTTAAAATTTGAGGTTGGCGGAGATTTTAATAAAGGCGACTGCAGAAAGTGTCCGCTTTCTTACATTGCAAAAGAGAATAATGAGAACGTTTATGAATGTCCGTTAAAAATGCGTGCGAACTGTAAGCTGGATATTTCGTAACAAGATTTGTAACAAGAGAGGACAAGAGCGGCCCGCTTCGGCGTGCCGCTCATTGCTTTTTTGGAAAGGAGAAAGAATGTCACGGATGCATTGGTGGATAATGGCAGTTGGAGCCGTATTTTTCCTGTGGTTTTTCATTCCGGCATTTGTCGTGGTTAATATCGGTAACATTACGGGAATGGCGGTGTCAGCCCTTGTGCTGCTGTACGGTATTTTTTACCGGCAGGTACAGGATGTGGCAGGGAGACTTTGGCAGACGCGCGGTGGCAGAGCGGGATTGTCCGCCCTGGGCATGGTGCTCCTTTTTATTCTGCTTATCGTGACAGTGGAGACGGCGGGGATGATAAGAAGCGCGGCAAACCGTGCGCCGGAGAATACGACGGCGGTGGTCTTAGGATGCAGCGTCAAGGGGGAGCGGCCGAGCCGGGTGTTGAGCGAACGGCTTTGCGCGGCGTATGAGTATCTGAACCGGAATCCAAAAGCTGTGTGCGTATTATCTGGCGGACAGGGAGATGGAGAGGAGATCAGCGAGGCAGAGTGCATGTACCGTTACCTGACCGGGCGGGGGATCGACGGGTCGAGACTGCTTCTGGAGGACCGGTCCACGACGACGGCGGAAAATCTGCAATATTCCATGGAATTGTTACAACAGCACGGAATCGACGGGTCCGTCACGATTATAACCAGTGAATTCCATGAGTACCGGGCGAATCAGACGGCAAAGAGACTTGGCATTACAAGCTACAGCACACCGAGCCGGACATTTTTTCTCTACCTTCCGACCTTTTATGTGCGGGAATTATATGGTATATTGTATTATAAAATATCGAAATAAAGGATGACGAGATGGCAGTAAAATATTATGCGGTAGCGGTTGGTAAGAAACCGGGAATATACACAAAATGGGACGAGTGTAAGGCGATGGTGCACGGGTTCCCCGGAGCGGTTTACAAGAGTTTTAAGACGCTGGAAGAAGCGGAGACGTTTCTGGAAAGCGCACCGGCGCGTGGGGGAGAAGCTCATGCAAAAGGAGCGGCGCAGCAGAAGACAACGCAAGGAGCAGCACAGCAGAAATCAGGAACAGCCGGAGACGGCAAGGCAGAGACGAGAGGTGCGGAATCTGCCGGAGAGACAGAGGATCTGCCGGAGAATTACGCGTTCGTGGATGGCTCTTTTCACGCCGGTACCGGCGTGTACGGTTATGGAGGTTTTTTGATTCATGCCGGCGGAAAAGAAGTGCTGCAGGGTGCGGGGAAGGAGCCGGAGATGGCATCGATGCGCAATGTGGCAGGCGAGGTTTTAGGGAGCATGGCAGCCATCGAAAAGGCGCTCGAACTTGGCTTAAAGGATCTTACGATCTATTACGATTATATGGGAATCGAGATGTGGGCAAAAGGACTCTGGAAGCGCAATAAAAAGGGTACGGTGGCCTACTACGAGTATGTGCGCTTGGTGGAGGATAAGATCCGGCTTTCTTTTGTGAAGGTAAAGGGACACTCGGGCGTCATGGGCAATGAGGAGGCAGACCGCCTGGCGAAGGAGGCTGTCGGGATAACGGGCTGACGGCGCGCAAAGAGAGAAGGCATTCAGGGGGATCAAACGGAATGGATAAGAGATTAAAATATTATGATCTGATGGAGCAGCTCCATGGCAAGATCATGTCGGGGGAGATACGCCCGGGAGAGAAGCTTCCTTCGGAGAATGAACTGTCGGCGGAATACGGGGTCAGCCGGCAGACGGTGCGCAAGGCACTGCAGATTTTGCAGAATGAGGGATACATATATGCGGAACATGGCCGCGGAACCTTCTGCTCGGAGATGTTACGGCACACGACGCCGTCCAAAAATATCGCGGTCGTGACAACTTATCTTTCGGATTATATTTTTCCGCGCATCGTGCAGGGAATTGACCAGGTGCTGACGGAGAACGGTTACAGTATTCTGCTGAAAAATACGCGCAACTCAAGAAGCCTTGAGGCAAAGTGTCTCGAGGAGCTTCTGCAGAAGGATATCGACGGGCTCATCATCGAGCCGAGCAAGAGCCAGATTTTCTGCCGGCATGTGAATCTGTATGAGATGCTCGACAGCTATCATATCCCCTATGTATTTATACAGGGAGTACATGCCCAGCTTCTGGACCGGCCGCAGATTCTTCTGGACGACTGCAGGGGAGCCTATCTTGCGACCAGATACCTGATTGAACTGGGACACCGGCGCATTGTGGGCGTCTTCAAATCCGACGACACGCAGGGACAGCAGCGCCACAAGGGGTATGTGCAGGCACTGCAGGAAGCGGGAATTGCGTATGATCCGGATAAGGTGATCTGGTTCTACACGGAGGACCGCAAGACCCATCCGTTTGAGCGGATCAGGCAGATGGCGAAAGATCGCGGCAATCATCCGTTTGAGGCGGTGGTGGCGTACAACGATCAGGTTGCCATCGAGGTGATCCGCGCGCTGAATGAGGAGGGGCTCTCCGTGCCCCAGGATGTCTCGGTGACGGGGTATGACAATTCCTATCTGGCGCAGACATGCCGCGTGCCGCTGACGACGATCTCCCATCCGCAGGAGGAACTGGGAGCGGCAGCCGCCGAACTGCTGCTTCGGATTATCCGGGAGGGAAATTCCAATATCGAAGGAAAATGCGTCCTGATGGAGCCGGAACTGGTGATCCGGGAATCCTGCAGAAGAGAAGATACGGACATGACACAGGACGAATAAAAACAACTTGTAAGTACGAAAGTACAAGTCATACACTTGGAAGCAGGATGTATGACAACAAAAAGTCGCTGCATCTGCAGCGGCTTTTTGTGTACTCTGTGCACATTTTGATTAGGGGGAAGAGAAGGAGAGACGCATGAAATACCGGATGAAACATGCCCCGATGGGGTGGAACAGCTATGACTATTATGACACCACAGTGACGGAGCGGGAGGTCAGGGCAAACGCGGATTATATGGCGGCGCACTTAAAACCGTACGGCTGGGAATATATTGTGGTGGACATCCAGTGGTATGCAAAGAACACCGGAAGTCAGAGGGAGAAGTACCAGTATATTCCGTTTGGGGAGGTCTCGATGGATGAGTACGGGCGGCTGCTCCCCTGTACGGACCGCTTCCCGTCGGCGAAGGACGGTGTGGGCTTTCGGGCGCTGGCGGATTATGTGCATGGGCTGGGGTTAAAGTTTGGAATCCATATCATGCGGGGAATTCCGCGGGAAGCGGCACACCGGCATCTGCCGATTTTGGGAAGCGATGCACTGGCGAGCGATATAGCGGATCCGTCGTCGATCTGTAAGTGGAATCCGGACATGTACGGCATTCGTATGGGAGAGCCGGGCGCGCAGGAATATTACGATTCCATCGTGGCACTGTACGCACAGTGGGGCGTGGATTTTATCAAATGCGATGATATCTGCAATACCAATCTGTACGTGGAACATCCGTATTCGGCGGCGCACGAGATTGAGATGCTGCAGCATGCGATTGAAAAGTGCGGCAGGGACATCGTGCTCTCCTTGTCGCCGGGACCGGCGCTGATCGAGAAAGCATGGCATTATGAAACCTATGCCAACATGTGGCGCATCACGGATGATTTCTGGGATACGTGGGAGCTGCTTTACGATATGTTCCGGCGCTGCGAACTGTGGCAGAACCACGTGGGCTGCGGATCGTTCCCGGACTGTGACATGCTGCCGGTCGGCTGGCTCGGAAAAGGATTCGGGCAGGAGCGGCAGACGAATTTTACAAGGGATGAGCAGAAGACGATGATGACGCTCTGGTGTATGTTCGGCTCGCCTTTGATGATCGGCGGTGAACTGACGAAGCTGGATGACTGGACGCAGTTCCTTTTAACGAGACGGGAGCTGCTGCAGATGCTCGACGCAGACTATGTGGGCAGACAGGTGGCGCGCGATCAAAAGCATGCGGTCTGGAGCTGTGTCAATGAGAAAAAGGACGAACGGTATCTTGCCCTGTTTAACTTTATGGAGCAGCCGGCGCGGTGTGAGGTTGCGCTGCCGGAGACGGAAGCGTTTGCAGACATGTGCGGACAGACGGGAACCATCCGGGCGAGGGAACTCTGGGATGGAACAGAGCTTATTGTGCAGAATGACAGCCTTTCTTCTGAAATTCCGGCGCACGGTGTGCATGTTTTCCGGATAGATAAAAAATAGAGAACCACACAATGTAAAAATAAATAAAAAACAACTTGTTATTACGAGCATACAAGTTTTATGCTTAAGATAACATCAATAAGATGAGTGCAGGGAAATCATGGGTGCATGAGAGATGCGGCATGGTTTCGGAAAGGGGTTTGTTACACATGGGAAATGCAAAGGAGAGGATTGAGAGTGGGAAGGCGGTGCTCGGTATCGAGTTCGGCTCGACCAGAATCAAGGCAGTGCTGGTGGACGAGACACATCAGCCGATCGCATCCGGTGCGCACGACTGGGAGAATCAGCTGGTCGACGGAATCTGGACGTACAGCCTGGATATGATCTGGGACGGTCTTAGGGACTGCTACCGCAAGATGACAGAGGATGTACAGAACAAATACGGCGTTGCCGTCACAAAGCTTGGTGCCATCGGATTTTCCGGAATGATGCACGGCTATATGCCGTTCGATGAGAAGGGGGAGCTTCTGGTTCCGTTCCGCACCTGGAGAAATACCATCACGGGCGAGGCTGCCGCAGCACTGACGAAGGAGTTCTCGTTTAATATTCCGCAGCGCTGGAGCATCGCACATCTGTATCAGGCAATCTTAAACGGGGAAGAGCATGTGGATAAAATCGCATATTTTACCACGCTTGCGGGATATATTCACTGGAAACTCACTGGGGAGAAGGTACTGGGAGTCGGAGAGGCATCCGGTATGTTCCCGATCGATGCGAAGACAAGAGATTACAACCGGAAGATGCTGGCACAGTTTGATGCGCTTCCTGCGGTAGGGAAATATACATGGAAGTTAGAGGAGATTCTTCCGAAGGTGCTCGTGGCAGGGGAGAATGCTGGAACACTGACAGAGGAGGGAGCAAAGCTTCTTGATCCGAGCGGCAGGCTGGAAGCCGGAATTCCACTCTGCCCGCCGGAGGGAGATGCCGGTACCGGTATGGTGGCAACGAATTCGGTGGCTGTGCGCACCGGAAATGTATCTGCCGGAACATCCGTGTTTGCAATGGTGGTTTTGGAGGAAGACTTAAAGGCGGTACACGAGGAACTGGATATGGTGACCACACCGTCCGGCGATACCGTGGCGATGGTGCACTGCAACAACTGTACCTCGGATCTGAACGCCTGGGTCGGTCTGTTCCGGGAGTTTGCGGAGAACTTCGGAATCAATGTCGATATGAACGAGCTTTTCGGAAAGCTTTACAATAAGGCGCTGGAGGGTGACAAGGACTGCGGCGGACTTCTGGCATACAACTATTTCTCGGGAGAGCCGGTGACCGGAGCGAACGAGGGACGGCCACTGTTCGTGCGCAAGCCGGATGCACATTTTAATCTCGCCAATTTCATGCGGACACATCTGTATGCAGCGCTTGCAACCTTAAAGATCGGTCTGGATATTCTGCTGAAGGAAGAAAAAGTAAAAGTGGACCGCATCTACGGACACGGCGGACTCTTTAAGACCAAGGGTGTCGGACAGGGAATTTTGGCCGCAGCGATGGATGCGCCGGTGGCAGTGATGGAGACAGCCGGCGAGGGCGGCCCGTGGGGCATGGCGCTGCTGGCATCCTACATGCTGCAGAAAGCGGACGGCGAGAGCCTGGAGCAGTACCTCTCCGAAAAAGTCTTCGGCGGGGAGTCCGGAAGCGTGATGGAGCCGGATCCGGCGGATGTTGCGGGATTTGACGCTTACATCAAGGCATACAAAGCGGCGCTTGCAGCAGAGAAGGCGGCAGTCGAGGCGATGCCGTTATAAGACAGGCACGAAGGCGGCAGCCTGGACGATGCCGTTATAGACAGATACGGGGGCAGCGGCAGATGCTGCCGCTGCTTACAGATTGGGATTTACACAGCAGTTACTGCTGAAACATAAATATATTTCATGGAGGGAACATTATGTTAGCAACAAAAAATTACAAGTTCTGGTTCTGCACCGGATCACAGGATCTTTACGGAGACGAGTGCCTCGCACATGTGGCAGAGCATTCCAAAATCATCGTGGCAAAGTTAAACGAGTCCGGCGTGCTTCCGTATGAAGTGGTATGGAAGCCGACACTGATCACCAATGAACTGATCCGTAAGACCTTCAACGAGGCAAATGTAGATGAGGAGTGCGCAGGCGTCATCACATGGATGCACACATTTTCCCCGGCAAAGTCCTGGATTCTCGGATTACAGGAGTACAGAAAGCCGCTGCTTCATTTACATACCCAGTTCAATGAGGAGATTCCTTACGACACCATCGACATGGATTTCATGAACGAGAACCAGTCGGCACACGGAGACCGTGAGTACGGTCATATCGTGACACGTATGGGAATCGAGCGCAAGGTAGTCGTGGGACACTGGAGCGACGTCAATGTGCAGGAGCGCATTGCATCCTGGATGCGCACAGCAGTCGGCGTGATCGAGAGCAGCCATATCCGCGTGATGCGTGTGGCAGACAACATGAGAAACGTAGCTGTTACCGAGGGGGATAAGGTCGAAGCACAGCTGAAGTTCGGCTGGGAAGTGGATACCTATCCGGTCAACGAGATTGCGGAGGCAGTTGCAGCTGTATCCGAGTCCGATACCAACGCTTTGGTAGATGAGTATTATGACAAATATGACATTTTATTAGAGGGACGTGATCCGCAGGAGTTCAGACGCCATGTAGCCGTACAGGCACAGATCGAGATCGGTTTCGAGCGTTTCCTGGACGAGAAGAATTATCAGGCAATCGTAACACACTTCGGTGATCTCGGTGCCTTAAAGCAGCTTCCGGGACTTGCAATCCAGCGCCTCGAGGAAAAAGGCTACGGCTTTGGCGCAGAGGGTGACTGGAAAGTGGCAGCGATGGTGCGCCTGATGAAGATTATGACAGCAGGCAAGAAGGAGGCAAAGGGTACTTCCATGCTGGAGGATTACACCTACAATTTCGTAAAAGGCAAAGAGGGAATCCTCGAGGCACATATGCTTGAGATCTGCCCGTCCATCGCAGACGGCCCGATTTCCATCAAGTGCCAGCCGCTTTCCATGGGTGACAGAGAAGACCCTGCGAGACTGGTATTTACCTCCAAGGAAGGAAGCGGTATCGCGACATCCTTGATCGATCTCGGCAACCGTTTCCGTCTCATCATCAACGATGTGGACTGTAAGAAGACAGAGAAGCCGATGCCGAAGCTTCCGGTAGCAACGAATTACTGGACACCGCAGCCGGATCTCTACACCGGTGCGGAGGCATGGATTTTGGCAGGCGGCGCACACCACACCGCATTTACCTACGACCTCACCGCAGAGCAGATGGGCGACTGGGCAAATGCCATGGGCATCGAGGCAGTTTATATTGACAAGGATACAAAGATCCGCGAGTTCAAGAAGGATCTGATGCTTGGCAATCTGTTTTACCGCTAAAAAACAATAAGAAGCATACGGGGATGTCAAAACGGCATCCCCCGGTAAATGAGAATGGTACCGGGGCAGACCCGGATACACATATAGGGTGCGCGCACAAGCGCAGAAAGGGAGAGGAATATGAAGTTTTTTATTGACACAGCAAACGTAGAGGACATCCGCAAGGCAAATGATATGGGAGTGATCTGCGGCGTTACCACAAACCCGTCTCTGATTGCCAAAGAGGGCAGAGATTTCAACGAGGTCATCAAGGAGATTACGACGATCGTTGACGGTCCGATCAGCGGCGAGGTAAAAGCAACCACTGTGGATGCAGAAGGCATGATCAAAGAAGGACGTGAGATCGCAGCGATCCATCCGAACATGGTAGTCAAGATCCCGATGACCGTAGAGGGATTAAAGGCAGTCAAAGTGCTGTCCGCAGAGGGAATCAAGACGAATGTGACGCTTATTTTCACAGCAAACCAGGCGCTTCTTGCAGCGCGCGCAGGCGCAACCTATGTATCTCCGTTCCTTGGCAGACTCGACGACATCAGCACGGCAGGTATCGATCTGATCCAGGACATCGTGCAGATCTTCGACAACTACGGACTTGAGACCGAGATTATCGCTGCATCGATCCGCAACCCGATCCATGTGACAGACTGTGCATTAGCAGGCGCACATATCGCAACGGTTCCGTACAAAGTTATTGAGCAGATGACCAAGCATCCGCTTACCGATGCGGGAATTGAGAAATTCCAGGCGGACTACAGAGCTGTATTTGGTGACTAATTACCGAAGATGCTCTGCGGTATTTGATGACAAAGTTTTGCAGTAGCAATGACAAAGAATGCATGAAGGGGGAACTATGGATAAGCTGGCACTTCAGAAGATGGCTGTTGAAGTCCGCAAGGGAATTGTATCGTCCGTGCACAGCGCGAAGGCGGGACATCCGGGCGGATCACTCTCAGCAGCAGATATCTTCACCTATTTATATTTTGAAGAGATGAATATTGATCCGAAGGATCCGAAGAAGGAGGACCGCGACCGTTTTGTGCTGTCCAAGGGACACACGGCGCCGGGACTTTACTCGGCACTGGCAAACCGCGGTTATTTTCCGGTGGAGGATCTTTTGACCCTGCGCCATACCGGATCGTATTTACAGGGACATCCTGATATGAAGCACATTCCGGGCGTGGATATGTCTTCCGGTTCTCTGGGACAGGGACTTTCCGCAGCGTGCGGCATGGCTCTGGCAGGGAAGATGAAACAGCAGGATTACCGTGTGTATGCACTTTGCGGCGACGGCGAGATCGAGGAGGGACAGATCTGGGAGGCTGCCATGTTCGCAGGTTTCCGCAAGCTGGATAACCTCTGCGTGATTGTGGACAACAACAACCTGCAGATCGACGGACCGATCGACGAGGTCTGCTCGCCGTACCCGATCGACAAGAAGTTCGAGAGCTTTAATTTCCACGTCATCAACATCGACGGCAATGATTTCGATGAGATCAAGCGGGCGTTTGATGAGGCGAGAGCCACGAAGGGAATGCCGACCGCGATTATTGCGCACACCGTAAAGGGAAAAGGTGTCTCCTACATGGAGAACAGCGTCGGCTGGCACGGTAAAGCGCCGAACGACGAGGAATATGCAGTGGCGATGGAGGATCTTAGAAAGGCAGGTGAAGCATTGTGTCAGAAGTAAAGATTGCAACGAGAGAGAGCTACGGCAATGCTTTGGTCGAGCTTGGAGGAGAGCATGAGAATCTGGTTGTCCTGGATGCGGATCTCGCAGCGGCAACCAAGACCGGAATGTTCAAGAAGGCATTCCCGGACCGCCACATTGACTGCGGTATCGCAGAGGCGAATATGACCGGCGTGGCAGCCGGAATGTCCACATGTGGATTTGTACCGTTTGTGAGCACCTTCGCCATGTTTGCGGCAGGACGTTCTTACGAGCAGGTGCGCAATTCCATCGGATATCCGCATCTGAATGTGAAGATCGGTGCGACACATGCCGGAATTTCCGTCGGGGAAGACGGCGCGACCCATCAGTGCAACGAGGATATTGCCCTGATGCGTGCGATCCCGGGAATGGTTGTCATCAACCCGGCGGACGACATCGAGGCGCGCGCGGCAGTGAAGGCTGCCTACGAGTACGTGGGACCGGTGTATCTGCGCTTTGGCAGACTGGCGGTTCCGGTCATCAACGACGGCGCGGATTATAAGTTTGAGATCGGCAAGGGCGTGACGCTCCGTGAGGGAAGCGACTGCTCCATCATTGCAACCGGACTTTGTGTCTCGGAAGCACTGGCAGCAGCGGATACGCTGGCAGAGCAGGGCATTCATGCGGAAGTCATCAACATTCACACTATCAAGCCGCTTGACGAGGAACTTGTGGTAAAGACGGCAAAAAAGACGGGGCGTGTATTCACGGTGGAAGAGCATTCCATCATCGGAGGACTCGGCGCTGCAGTGGCGGAGACGCTCGGTGAAAAATGCCCGACAAAGATTACCAGAATCGGTGTCAACGATGTCTTTGGCGAATCCGGTCCGGCAAAAGAACTTCTTCACAAATACGGACTGGATGCAGAGGGAATCGCAAACCGCATCCTGCGTGAGATGAAGTAGAACGGCGCAGCACAGGAGGAAACTAAGAGATGTTAGAAGAATTAAAAAAACAGGTCTATGAAGCCAACATGGAACTTCCGCGCAGAGGGCTCATCACCTACACCTGGGGCAATGTCAGCGGAATCGACCGCGAGAGCGGCTATTTCGTCATCAAGCCGAGCGGTGTGGATTATGATGCCTTAAGCCCGGACGATATGGTAGTCATGGATCTTGACGGAAATAAGATCGAGGGCAGATATAAGCCGTCCTCCGACACGGCGACCCATATCGAACTCTACAAAAAGTACGAGGAGATCGGTGGTATTGTACATACCCATTCCCCGGAGGCTGTCGCGTGGGCGCAGGCGGGCAGAGACATTCCGCTTTACGGCACAACGCATGCAGACTATTTCTTCGGACCGATTCCGTGCGCCAGAAATCTGACGCCGGAGGAGATCGACGAGGCATATGAGAAGAACACCGGACTTGTGATTATTGAGACCTTTGAGACAAGAGGCATCAAGCCGATGTACACACCGGCGGTTCTCTGTGCGAATCACGGACCGTTTACCTGGGGCAAGGATGCCGCAGAGGCAGTCCACAATGCGGTCGTACTGGAGGAAGTGGCGAAGATGGCACGCAACACTGAGCTTATCAATCCGAAGGTGAAGCCGGCGCCGGATTGTATCAAGGAAAAGCATTTCTACCGCAAGCATGGGGCAAATGCCTACTATGGACAGAATTAGTACGTCGGAAGAAACGGCCTGCCGTTTCGCAATAAATATGCTTAGAAATGAGGATCAGTATGCAAAAACGGAGTTTTGGCAGAACAAAGGAAGGCAGGGAGGTCACGGAGTACACGCTTGTCAATGCGCAGGGAATGACGCTCTCTGTCATTGATCTCGGGGCAACGATCGTATCGATCACAATGAAGGGCTCAGACGGAAACGTATATGACGTTGTGCTGGGATACGATACACCCGTTGATTATCAGAACAATACCTGCTATTTTGGAGCGGTGATCGGGCGCAATGCGAACCGGATCGATCATGCACACATCCATCTGGACGGAAAAGACTATTCGCTGGAAGCGAATGACAATGAGAACAATCTGCACAGCGGATCGCACGGTTTTCACGCAGTGATCTGGGATGTGGTGCAGGAGAGCGCACAGAGTATTACGTTTTCCTATGTAAGCCGCGACGGGGAACAGGATTTCCCGGGCAATATGACGGCGAAGGTTACGTACACGCTGGATGATAACGGGGAGGTTGCGATCGCCTATGAGGCAGTCTGCGACCAGACGACGGTGGCGAACTTTACGAACCATGCCTACTTTAATCTGGACGGACATGATTCCGGCGTGATGGAAGGGCAGAAGCTCGAACTTCACGCATCCTACTATACGCCGGTCATTGATTCCAAGGCGATTCCAACCGGAGAACTCGCAAAAGTAGCCGGGACGCCGTTTGATTTCCGGGAGATGAAGGAGATCGGACGGGACATCGAAGCGGACGATACGCAGCTTCGTTATGCGGGTGGTTATGACCACAATTATGCGCTGGACAAGGCGGACGGTACCATGCAGCTTGCTGCGCGTGCCAGAGGTGCAAAGTCCGGCATCTGCATGGATGTGTATACGGACTGTGTGGGGATCCAGCTCTATACCGGCAACTTTATCACGCCGCAGACCGGCAAGGGCGGCGTGCAGTACGGCAAGCGCCATGCATTCTGTCTGGAGACGCAGTATTTCCCGAATGCGGTGAATGAGAAGAACTTCAAATCACCGGTATTAAAAGCGGGCGATACGTACTGCTCAAAGACAAAGTATTGTTTCGGGCTGGAAAAATAAGAACAACGAATCAGGAATGAGAGAAAGTGGATTTTATCACAGAAAACGGTGGTAAGATCCACTTTTTTTGTTTTGCAGGGAAAACAGCGTCCATACTTGACAAAAAGGAAATCCTGTCTATAATAATTACTGTTGGTAATTACCTTTAATAACTAAATGGAGCGACGAGCTGGGAGGATAAATCATGACGAACGAAAAAATCAAGCGGATGTTTGATGCCTGCTATCAGGCGAAGCGGATCAGAGAAATGCTTCCGCCTCTGCCGCCGGGCGTGATGCCGTCTTATATTCAATATCTGGATGTGATTCGGAAGCTGGAAGGGCAGGGCACCGGGGTAAAGGTATCGGACATCAGCGATGCGCTCAATCTTCCGCGCCCCGGTGTGACCCGAACCGTAAAAGAGATGGAAAAAAAGGGATATATCTGTAAGATTTCTTCCCCGGATGACGGCCGTGTGACCTATATATCCGCCACTGAGGAGGGAGAGGAGCTCTCGAAAAAGTACGACGAGTATTATTTTAACGACCTGCGGGCGGATCTGTCTGATATTACAGAGGAAGAAGCGGATGGCATGATTCGGACGATTGAGAAGTTTTATAAGATTATGTGTGAGAGGAGAGAACATTTTGACAAGTGATAAAGCAGATTTTACACAGGGAAGTATATTAAAAAAGCTGGTTGCGTTCATGCTGCCCGTGCTGGGAGCCTTGATCTTACAGGCGGCGTACGGGGCGGTGGATCTTCTGGTTGTGGGAAGATTCGGCTCCACAGCCGGGCTGTCCGCGGTGTCTACCGGAAGCCAGGTGTTAAACCTGGTCACCTTCGTGGTGATTCAGCTGGCGATGGGTGTGACCGTCCTGATTGCGCGCTACCTGGGAGAAAAACGCCCGGAGCAGATCGGCGCGGTGGTCGGAGGCGCCGCGATCGTGTTCGCACTGATCGCCGTCGGACTGTTTGTCGTCATGGTATGTTTTGCGGAACCGATCTCTGTCCTTATGCAGGCACCGGCGGAAGCGGTGGATCTGACGGCATCCTATGTGCGCATTTGCGGCGGCGGTATTTTCTTTATTGTGGCTTATAATGTGCTGTCGGCAGTTTTCAGAGGACTGGGTGACAGCAGGTCGCCGTTACTCTTCGTACTGATCGCGTGTATTGTGAATGTGGCGGGGGATCTGATCCTCGTGGCAGGATTTCGCATGGATGCCACGGGAGCAGCGATTGCGACCGTTCTGGCACAGGCGCTCAGCGTGGTATTTGCAGTGCTCCTTCTGCTGAAAAAGGATCTTCCGTTTGCCATTGTAAAAAGTGATTTCCGATGGAATCCGCAGTGCAGGAACTTCCTTCGGATCGGACTGCCGCTGGCTTTGCAGGAGTTCCTCACGCAGATTTCATTTCTGGCGCTCTGCGCGTTTGTAAACCGTCTGGGGCTAGAAGCGTCCTCCGGTTATGGTGTCGCCTGCAAGATCGTTAGTTTTGCCATGCTGGTACCGAGTGCGCTGATGCAGTCTATGGCGTCGTTCGTCTCCCAGAATATAGGAGCAGGGAAGAAAAAGCGGGCAAAGAAGTCCATGCTTACCGGAATCGGCGTGGGTGTTACAATCGGCTGCGTAGTATTTGCACTGATCCTGTTAAAGGGAGATCTGCTGGCGGGTATTTTTTCGACAGATCCGGCGGTCATCCGGAACGCGTATGATTATCTGAAAGGATTTTCAATGGAGACGATTGTGACAGCGGTCCTTTTCAGCATGGTCGGCTATTTCAATGGAAACAACAAGACACTCTGGGTTATGACGCAGGGGCTGATCCAGACGTTATTGATACGTCTCCCGATGGCTTACGTGATGAGTAGCCAGCCCAATGCGAGCCTCACAAAGATCGGTCTGGCGGCGCCGGTGTCCACCACGGTGGGAATCGTACTGAATATTGGATTTTTTGTATATCACAGAAGGGCAGCAGAGCGGCGATGAGAGAAGAACTTCTTAACGAACTGATGGTCATTTCAGAGGAAGAAAAAAAGTACAGAGCGGGACAGGGAATGGTTGAGCGGCAGCTGTATGCGAGAGAGTCGATCGGGGAGATTGACCGGGAACTGCTGTTAAAGCGGGGACGGCTCATCACCGTGCGTCCGCACAGCCGCTTTGTGGATTTCCCGGAGCACCGGCACAACTATGTGGAGATCATGTATGTCGTGCAGGGGAGCATCACGCACATCATCGGGGGGAAGGAACTGACACTTCACAAGGGGGATGTGCTGATGTTGAACCAGCAGGTGCGTCATGCCATCCGCAGGGCAGAGTATGAGGATATCGGCATCAATTTTATCGCGCTGCCGGAGTTTTTTGAGGTGCCGCTTTCCATGCTGCATGAGAAAAATGTGCTTGCGGAATTTATCGCCGGCGCTTTCGGACAGAAAAATCCGGTATCGCACTACCTGCTGTTCCGCTTAAAGGAGCAGCCGCAGGTGGAAAATCTCATGGAAAATATGATCGAATCCATGTTGCATGAACATTCCGATGAGGATGTCATGAACCAGTATACGATGGGACTGGTATTTTTATATCTTCTGAATCACCTTGAGAATTTAAGCCACAATTCCTCGATGGATTACCGGGAGACGATCGTGCAGGCGGTGATCGGGTACATCAAGAGCGACTGCAAAAATGCGAATCTGACGAAGATCGCAAAAGATACCCACCAGTCGGTCTCGGTGTTAAGTAAGCTGATCCGGCAGAAAACCGGCGATACGTTCAAGGAGCTTTTGCAGCAGCGGAGATTTGAGACGGCGGCGCATCTGCTTAAGGAAACGGATCTGGCGGTGGAGGAGATCGCGCTCGATGTCGGGTATGAGAATCTGAGTTATTTTTTCCGGCAGTTTAAGAGCCGGTACGGCGTGACGCCGCGTGCGTACCGCATGATGAATTTACGTGATGCCGGGAACCTTGATGAAAAATCATAGAGAATTATAGAGAACATTTGAGAATGGAAAATAAGGACAGTTTTTTAGTCGAATCAGAGCCTAAAAAACGGTCCTTATTTTTGTTATGCTGACAGCAGAAATGAGAAGGAAAGAGAAAGGAGCAGGGGGATGGAGACGACGTATTATCTGGCGGTGGACATCGGAGCGTCGAGCGGACGACATATGCTGTCCCATCTGGAAGACGGGAAGCTGGTATTGGAAGAGATCTATCGCTTCCCGAACGGAATGACGGAGAAGAACGGGCACAAGGTATGGGATGTCGAGCGGCTGTTTGCGGAGATTTTAAACGGCATGAAGCAGTGCGCCAGACTGGGGAAAATCCCGCACAGCATGGGGATTGACACCTGGGCGGTGGACTATGTCCTTTTGGATGGGCAGGGAAGACGTATCGGCGATGCGGCAGCCTACCGCGACGGCAGGACGCAGGGCATGGATGAAAAAGTGTATGCGCAGATCACGGAGGAAGAACTCTACCGCAGAACGGGAATCCAGAAACAGATTTTTAACACGATCTATCAGCTGGCGGCAGTAAAAGAGCAGCATCCAAAATGGCTGGAGCAGGCGGACTGTCTGCTGATGATGCCGGATTATTTTCATTTTCTTCTGACCGGGAAAAAGGTGCAGGAGTACACCAATGCGACGACGACCCAGCTGGTCAGCCCGGTGACAAAGGACTGGGATGAGGAGCTGATCCGGCAGCTGGGCTACCCGAGACGGCTGTTTCAGGAGATCCGGATGCCGGGGTATGAACTGGGGAGCCTGCGCGGGGAGATCCGGAAAGAAGTGGGATTTTCCTGCAAGGTGGTTCTGCCGCCCACACACGATACCGCCTCGGCGGTGGCGGCGGTGCCGACGCAGGAGGAAGAGACGCTCTACATCAGCTCCGGCACATGGTCGCTCATGGGAACCGAACGGATGACGGCGGATTGCAGCAGTGCGGCGAGAGCGCACAACATGACAAACGAGGGCGGTTACGACTGCCGGTTCCGCTATCTGAAAAATATCATGGGACTCTGGATGATCCAGTCTGTCCGAAAGGAGAGTGCGCCGGAACTTGGGTTTGGAGAAATCTGTGCGCGCGCCGCAAAGGAGACGATTACATCGCGTATCGACGTCAACGATGCGCGCTTTCTGGCGCCGGAGAACATGACGGAGGAAGTAAGGAGGGCATGTCGGGAAGCGGGGGAGCAGGTTCCGCAGACCATCGGGGAACTGGCTGCGGTCATCTACCACAGTCTTGCGCAGTGCTATGCCGGGACGGCAGAGGAGATCGAGGCGTTGACGGGAAAACAGTACCCAGAGATTCACATTGTGGGCGGCGGCGCGAATGCGCAGTATTTAAACCGGCTTACCGCAGAATACACCGGAAAGACGGTCGAGGCGGGACCGACGGAGGCGACGGCGCTCGGCAACCTTGCCGTGCAGATGATTGCGGCGGGAGAATTTGAAGACCTTAGGGCAGCGAGAGCGTGCATTGCGGATTCATTTGCAATGGAGAAGTTTGAAGGAGAGAAGGGAGAAACGAGATGACAGGTTATGAAGCAGCAAAAGCAAAGTATGAGGCACTTGGCGTGGACACAGACCGCGCGATCGAGCGGTTGAAAAAGGTTCCAGTATCGCTGCACTGCTGGCAGCTGGACGATGTGATCGGATTTGACAATGACGGCGGACTCACAGGCGGAATCCAGACGACCGGAAACTATCCGGGGCGCGCCAGAACGCCGCAGCAGCTGATGGAGGACATGGAGGAGGCAATGAAGCTGATGCCGGGAACGGCAAAATTAAATATTCATGCGTCCTATGCGATTTTTGAGCCGGGAGAATTTGCGGACCGCGACGCCTTAGAGCCGAAGCATTTTGCAAAGTGGGTGGAATTTGCGAAGAAGCACCATATGGGAATTGATTTCAACCCAACATTTTTCTCCCACGAAAAAGTAAAAGACGGACTTACCTTATCAAGCCCCGATGAGGAGACCAGAAAGTTCTGGATCAACCACGGAAAGGCATGCATCCGCATCTCAGAATATTTTGCAAAGGAGACCGGTATGCCGTGCGTCATGAATATCTGGACGGGGGATGGATTTAAGGATGTTCCGGCAGACCGTATGGGACCGCGTCTGCGCTGCAAGGATTCGATCGAGCAGATTTTATCCGAACCGTATGACAGAAATCTCGTCAAGCCGTGCGTGGAATCCAAGGTATTCGGTATCGGTGTGGAGTCTTACACCGTGGGTTCGGCAGAATTTACATTGAGCTTCGCCGCACAGCATGAAGGCTGTATGCCGCTCATGGACAACGGACATTATCATCCGACGGAGTATGTTTCGGACAAGATTCCTGCCATGCTCTGTTTTTACCCGGAGTTTGCGCTTCACATTACCAGAGGCGTGCGATGGGATTCGGATCATGTGCTGCTCTTAGATGACGAGACGAAAGAGATGGCAAAAGAGATCGTAAGAAACGATGCGCTTGACCGTGTATACATGGCGCTGGATTACTTTGATGCGAGCATCAACCGTGTCCTGGCGCTTGCAACAGGCTTTCGGAGCTGGCAGAAAGCCCTGTTAACGGCACTGTGCACGCCGAATGAAATGTTAAAGGAGCTGCAGGATACGAATCAGCTGGGAAAACTCATGGTTATGCATGAGGCGGTAAAAATGCTTCCGATCGGCGAGATCTGGGAGGAATACTGCCGCAGGGAAGGCGTGTGCGACGACCTTCATTTCTACGACGAGATCGAGCGTTACGAGCGTGAGGTACTGACCAAAAGAGGATAAGCAGATAGAAGCTGAATCAGAGAGAAGAGAGGAAGAGAATCATGAAATTTTTGGATGCAGAATTTGTACAGGGATTTATCCGCATGGCAAACGACGGATGGGAGCAGGGCTGGCATGAGAGAAACGGCGGAAACTTATCTTACCGCGTGAAACCGGAGGAAGTGGAAGCGGTGAGGGAGAACTTTCAGGAAAAGGAGTGGCAGCCGATCGGCACCACGGTGCCCAATCTGGCAGGAGAGTATTTCCTTGTGACCGGAAGTGGAAAATATTTCCGCAACGTCATCTTAAAGCCGGAAGATTCGATCTGCATGATTGAGCTGGACGAAAAAGGCGAGAACTACCGGATCGTGTGGGGACTGGTGAACGGCGGAAGACCGACCTCGGAACTGCCGAGCCATCTGATGAACCTGGAAGTAAAGAAACTGCAGAATCCGAAGTACCGTGTGGTCTATCACGCACATACCACCAATATCATTGCGCTGACGTTCGTGCTTCCACTGGAGGACCGCATTTTCACGAGAGAACTCTGGGAGATGGCAACGGAATGTCCGGTGGTATTCCCGGCGGGTGTCGGCGTGGTGCCGTGGATGGTTCCGGGCGGCAGGGAGATTGCGGTTGCGACCAGCGAGCTGATGAAAAAATATGATCTTGCGATCTGGGCGCATCACGGCATGTTTGCTGCCGGCGAGGACTTTGACTTAACGTTCGGTCTGATGCACACCGCAGAAAAATCGGCGGAGATTCTGGTGAAGACGCTCTCCATGCGTCCGGATAAGCTCCAGACGATACAGCCGGACGACTTCAGACATCTGGCAGAGGATTTTCATGTGACCCTGCCGGAAGAATTCCTGTATGAAAAATAAAAGAGAAGCCTGCCTGCAGGCATAAGAAAACCCCCGGGCGCAATGGAAAGGTACGAAACCTTGGATTGTCAACCGGGGGCCTTCTTATGAAATTCTTTTGTCTGATTCATAGAACCTTTCTCTAGGCAGTGGCATCGAACGAATGAACATCATCCTCCTCTGTCACCGTCATTGCCTGATGCAGCAGTGTGGCGAACGAAGAAGAAGGCTGCTGTTTGGAACGTTGCTGCTTTCTGCTCTCTGGTGCAAGCCGGTCGATCCGGTTTACTGGGTGAACGGGTAACACGAAAACACTATCATAGTAGATTGCGACAATCATCCTCCTTGACAAATAAATCACAACTGATAGGGGTTAATGAGTTCCTTCTCTACTATATATATCGGCTGACATCAGAAATAATTAAGAGAAAATAGAGGGAATATTATTTGGAAGAAGCGTGCACCTGTGTTAAAATATTGCTGTGAACAGGGGGCACGTTTTTTATGTCATTACAGTTTGTGTTCGGCAATTCCGGAAGCGGAAAGTCCGATTATTTATATCAGTCGATATTGGAGGAAGCGGAAAGGGAACCGGAGAAGAATTTCCTTTTGCTTGTCCCGGAACAGTTTACGATGCAGACGCAGCGGGAACTCGTGTGCCGCCAGCCCAACCATGCCATCATGAACGTGGATGTGCTCAGTTTTGTGCGCCTGGCGTACCGTGTGTTCGATGACCTCGGAATGCAGGATCTGGTCATTTTAGAGGAGACGGGCAAGAATCTGGTGCTGCGCAAGGTGGCGGAGCTTAAGAAAAAAGAACTCTCGGTGCTTGGCGGCAATCTCAACAAAATGGGATACATCGGTGAGATCAAGTCCCTGATCTCGGAGATGGCGCAGTACAATATCACGCCGGAGGATCTTGGTGCTTTTCTCGGCGGGCAGGATGTCGGGGATACCCTGCGCTGTAAGATGCAGGATATTCTTACGATGTATGAGGGATTCCGGGAGTATATTGACGGGAAATACATCACGGCGGAGGAGATTCTGACACTCTTGTGTGAGGTGGCGGAGGAATCAGAGCTCATCAGGGACAGTGTGATTGTCTTTGACGAGTTTACGGGATTCACCCCGATCCAGAACCGGCTGCTTCGGGTGATGCTGCCGCTTGCCGACCGCGTCATCGTGTCGCTCTCCATGGATATCCGGGAGGATTTTTACCACAGCAGAGGTGTGCACGAGCTTTTTTCCATGAGCAAGGAGACCGTGCAGACACTGCTTAAGATTGCGGCGGATGCGGGATGCGAGGTACTCTCTCCGGTGATTATGGAGCCGGGAGAGCACAGGCGCTATGAAAATGCACCGGAGCTGTTTTTCATGGAACAGAATCTGTTCCGTCCGATGTACCGGAAGTGGCCAAAGCCGGTTAATGACATCAGCATCACCAGCTTAAAGGATCCGCGCCAGGAGCTTTCTTTTGTCGCAAGGGAGATTGTGCGCCTGGTACGGACAAAGGGCTACCGCTACCGGGATTTTGCGGTGGTGACCGGAGACGTGCCACAGTATGCCAACTACGTTCCGGAGACGTTTGCACAGTACGGGATCCCGTTTTTTATCGACCAGACGAGAAACATTCTGTTTCACCCGTTCATCGAGTTTATCCGCGCGGCGCTTGAGGTCGTGGAGTTTGATTTCTCCTACCAGAGTGTGTTCCGCTTCCTTCGGAGCGGACTGGCGGGACGGCTTCTGACGGAGAATAAGACGGAGCAGACGGCAGACGAGGACGGCGCCAAAGCCAAAGCCGGAGCCGGGGTGAATGATGAGGACGGCGCTGGAGCCGGAGTGGTAGACGAGGACAGTGTTGAAGTCAAAGCAGGATCGGATGAGGACGGCGCCAAAGCCTGGGCGGATGCAGAGGATGTGATTGACCGCCTGGAGAATTATGTGCTTGCAAAGGGAATCCGCGGCAGAAAGCGCTGGAGCGAGAAATGGACGTCCGTGACGAAGCGGGATGCCTGCCATCCGGAGGCGGCGCAGGAGGAGATGGCTCTTTTGAACCGGGCGCGGGAGCGGATCGTTCTGGCATTTGAGCCGCTGTGTGGACTTTTTTCCGGGAAAAAACACACGGTTGCGGAGCAGACCTATGGACTGTATGAGTTTATCACGGCGCTGGATATTGAAGCGCAGCTTAGGGAGAAGCAGTTCCTCTTAGAACAGGCGGAGGAGACGGAGTACAACGGCGTGCGCAGGAACCAGACCAGAGCGCAGGAGTACGGGCAGATTTATAAGATCGTGATGGATCTTTTTGACAAGGTCACGTCGCTGCTCGGGGAGGAGCAGATGTCGATCCGGGAGTACACAGACATCCTGGACGCAGGATTTTCTGCGGCAAAGGTCGGTATGATTCCGCCGGGAAATGACCGTGTGACAGTCGGAGACATTGAGCGCACCAGATTAAATCATATCCGGATTCTGTTCTTTGTGGGAGTCAATGACGGTATCGTGCCGAAAGCCGGCAGCACCGGAAGCATCATCTCACAGTTCGAGCGCGAGAAGATGGCGGAGCATCATCTGATGTTAGCGCCGGGGGCGCGGGAAAAAGTCTTTATCCAGAAGTTTTATCTTTATCTGAACTTAACCAAGCCGTCGGACGGATTGTATGTCACCTACTCAAGGGTCAGCCCGGAGGGAAAGGCGCTGCGCCGGTCTTATCTGATCGGAACGCTCTGCAATATGTTCCCGGAACTAAAGATCCGTGAGCCGGAGGAGGAGACGGAGGCGTCCGCGATTTTAACGCCGGAGAGTGGGATCGATTATCTGCTGGAGGGACTCTGGACAGAACAAAAGTCACATACCTGGGAGGCGCTTGCAAAGTGGTATCTCTCGGATGAGACTTATCATGCGAAGGCGCTGCGCCTGCTTGCGGCATCTTTTTACCGTTACAGCGGAGAGCCGATCGGAAAAGAGGTTGCGCGCGCCTTATACGGCACGGAACTGGAGAACAGTGTCACAAGGCTGGAGCAGTTTGCGGAGTGTGCGTTTGCGCATTACATGACCTACGGACTGGGACTGTCGCAGCGGGAACTGCAGGAGTTTGCCGGCGTGGATATGGGAAATATCTATCATGACGCACTGTGGCATTTTGCGGAGCGCATCCGCAGGTCTTCGTATACCTGGTACGATCTGCCCGAACAGACGCGTGAGGCGTGGATTGAGGAGAGCATGAATGACGCGATTGCGGGCTGTGCGAATGTGGGCGCATTCGACGAGGCAAAGAACCGCTATCTGCTGTCGCGCATGAAAGACACGATCCGGCGCACGGTGTGGGCGCTCACGATCCAGGTGCAGAAGGGGCGTTTTACGCCGAGTGATTTTGAGGTGTCGTTTTCGCAGGCCGATCATCTGGAGGCAATCCGCTTTCAGCTGACCGAGGAGGAAAAGATGCGTCTGCGGGGCAGGATTGACCGCGTGGATACCTGTGAGACGGACGATAAGGTGTATGTAAAGATCATTGATTACAAATCGGGCAACACCACATTTTCCCTGCTGAACCTGTATCACGGGCTGCAGCTGCAGCTGGTGGTTTATATGAATGCGGCGCTGGAACTGGAGGCAAAAAAGCATCCGGGAAAACAGGCGGTGCCTGCGGGAATGTTTTACTATCACATTGAGGATCCCATGGTCGACGGCAGCGGTACGGAGTCGGAGGAGGAGATCCGGCAGGCCGTGCTGGAGGAATTAAAGCCGAACGGGCTGGTCAATGACGATCCCGAGATATACGGAGCGATGGACACAGAACTTTCCGGGAGTTCCGCGGTGATTCCGGTGGCGCTTAAGGCAGACGGTTCGCTAAAAGCGACGTCTAAGACGGCGAGCACGGAAGAGTTTGGGACAATGTCGGACTACGTGAAGGAGACCGTGACGAAGGCGGGCAGAAGAATCCTGGGCGGAGATGTGGCGGCTGCGCCGTATGAACTCGACGGGAGAAGCGGCTGCGACTACTGCCCGTACCATATGGTGTGCGGATTTGACGCGCGGATACCGGGCTTTTCCTACCGGAAGCTGGAAAAGCCGGACGGTGCCGAGGCGATCCTTGCGAAAATGAGAGAGACGCAGAACGAGGAGAAGAGACAGTAGATGGGTGTTTCATGGACCAGAGAACAACAACAGGTAATCGATTTAAGAAAGCGCAATATTCTGGTATCGGCAGCTGCCGGTTCGGGTAAGACAGCGGTTTTAGTCGAGCGCATTATCAAGATGATCACGGAGGGAGAACATCCGGTGGACATCGACCGGCTTTTAGTGGTGACGTTTACGAATGCGGCTGCGGCGGAAATGCGGGAGCGCATCGGGGCGGCGATCGAGAAAGCGCTGGAGGAGCATCCGGATTCGGAGCATCTGCAGCGCCAGCTGACGTTAATCCACAATGCACAGATCACGACCATCGACAGCTTTTGTCTGTATGTGATCCGCAATCATTTCCACGAGATTGACCTGGAGCCGGATTTTCGGATCGGGGACGAGGGAGAGTTAAAGCTGTTAAAAGAAGACGTGCTGCGCGGCGTGCTGGAGAGCAATTACGAACAGATGTCACCGGAGTTTGCGGCATTTGCAAAAGGGTATGTGTCGGGGAAGAGCGATGCGAAGGTGGCGGAGATGATCCTCTCGCTCTACGAGTTCTCCATGAGCTATCCGTGGCCGATGGAGTGGCTTACTTCCGGCATCCGTGGCTATGAGATCCCGGATGTGCAAAAGATGGCGGAGGCGCCGTGGATGCAGCCGCTCGTGCTGCATCTGCGGTCGGTGCTGGCGGATCTGGTAAAAAAGCTTCGCATCGCGCATGTGCTTACGCTGGAGGAAAACGGACCGGATGTCTATGAGAAGGTGATCGCGTCGGATCTCGCAAAGTTTGAGGAGCTGACAGCGTGTAAAAATTTTCTGGAGCTGTACGAAAAGCTTACCGCCGTCACTTATGACAGGCTGCCGTCGAGCCGCGGCTTTTCGGGAGATGCAGGGAAGCTTTCGCGTGTGAAGGAACTCCGCGACCAGGTGAAGGATACGGTAAAAAAGATCAACAAGCAGTATTTCTTTGCATCGCCGGAAGTCATGTGCGGGCAGGTGCGCCGGGCAGAGCCGATGGCGAAGGAACTGGTGCGTCTTGCCATCGCATTCTCCGAGGCGTTTGCAGCGGAAAAGCGCCGCAAGAATCTGGTGGATTTTCACGATCTGGAGCATTTCGCACTGGAGATTCTCGTGGATGCAAAGACAAAGCAGGCGCGCGCTGCGGCGGAGGAGTTCCGCGACATGTACGAGGAGATCATGATCGACGAGTACCAGGACAGCAATCATGTGCAGGAGACGCTTCTTAGGGCGATCTCAAGAGAGGAGCGCGGAGCGTACAACCTGTTCATGGTGGGGGATGTCAAGCAGAGTATCTATCGCTTCCGTCTGGCGAGACCGGAGCTTTTTATGGAAAAATACGATACCTACACGCTGGAGGAAAGCAGTACGCAGCGCATCGATCTGCACAGGAATTTCCGGAGCCGGTCAGAGGTGCTTGATCTGACAAACGATGTGTGTTACCGGATCATGGCGCGCGATCTCGGCAATGTGGCATACGATGAGGATGCGGCGCTCTACGCGGGCGCAGATTATTGTGCGCCGGATGAGGCAGGGATGTTTGCACCGGAGATTCTTGTGGCGGACAGTGCCGAAGAACTCTTAGAGGGCAGCGGGTACGAAGACCGGAAGCTGTATGAGGCGAAGCTTGTGGCAGAGCGCATCCGGAAGCTGATGATCTCGCAGAAGGTGACGGACAAGGCGACGGGGGAACTGCGCGCCGTGCGTTACAGCGATATTGTGATTCTGCTCCGCAGCCTAAGCGGGTATGCCGATTCGTTTGCCGCCGTGTTGAACGAGGCGGGAATACCGGCGCATACGGTGTCAGCGACCGGCTATTTCTCGGCGGTGGAGGTGCAGACGGTGCTTGCGATGCTTCGGATTCTTGACAATCCGAGACAGGATATTCCGCTTGCGGCAGTGCTTAAGTCTCCGATCGCCGGGCTTACGGACGAGGAGCTGGGACGGCTTAGGGCGCACGACCGCAGCGTGCCTTTCTGTGAGTGTGTGCTCGCACGCTGCAGGAAACTTGCGCAGAGTGAAGAACCTTTGGCGGAAGGTTATGAGAAAAAACTGTGGGAGTTCTGGAAGCTGTATGAGAGGCTGCGGGCGCTTGTGCCGGACACCCCGATTCACGAGCTGATCGAGATCGTGTTGAAGGAAAGCGGCTACGGAAATTATGCGGCGGCGATGCCGGCAGGAGCCAGACGCAGGGCGAATCTGCGCATGCTGGTGGAGAAGGCGATCGCCTATGAGAATACGAGCTACAAGGGATTGTTTCATTTTGTGCGCTACATCGATGAACTCCAGAAATACGATGTCGATTTTGGCGAGGCGGACATGGTCGGGGAGAATGAGGACGTCGTGCGCATTATGAGTATCCACAAGAGCAAGGGACTGGAATTCCCGCTGGTCTTTGTGTGCGGTCTGGGAAGAAATTTTAACAAGCAGGATACCAGAAGCCGCATGGTGCTGCACCCGGAACTGGGAATCGGAATTGACTGGATCGACGGCGAGCGCAGGATCAAGACGCCGACCATATTAAAGCGCGCCATCGCAAAGCAGATCGAACTGGAGAATCTGGGTGAGGAGCTCCGAGTGCTCTATGTGGCGCTCACACGTGCGAAGGAGAAGCTGATCTTAACGGGGTGCAGAAAAGATGCAGAAAATGATCTGGCGGCGCTAAGGGAAGCGGCACAGGAGGAACAACTTTTCCCGGAAACGGAGCATGTTCCTCTGCCGTATCTGCTCCGGGAGAGCGCGGCAGGCTATTTCGACTGGCTGCTTCCGGCGGTGGTTTCCTATCACGGACGCTATCAGGTGCGCGTTGTGCCGGCGGAGGAACTGCTCGACGCAGAGAGCCGTCACATGAAGGAGGAGACGGAGAATCTGGAACAGTGTCTGTCACGCATTGCAGCGGCGGATGCGGCAGACGTGGCGGAATTTGATGGGAAGTTTTCATTCACCTATCCGTACGAGCGCGATCTGGAGCGCAAAAACAAATATTCCGTGTCGGAATTAAAGCATCGGGCGATGCGGGAAAAGCTTCTGGAGGAGGAGACGGATGTTGTCCCGGCGTTTTTAGAGACGGAGGGAAAATCCTATGTTCCGCCGTTTGTCCAAAAAAAAATGGAGCAGGAAGAAACCGGCGGACAGAACCAGGGTGCACTGCGCGGAACTGCGGTTCACAGGGTGATGGAGTGCTACCAGTTTTCGGCGGCGGCAGGAGTCACGGAACAGATTGAGGCGATGCTTGCCGGAGGACAGATCACGGAGGAGATGAAGCGCCTGGTAAAACCGGCTCTCATCGAGACGTTTCTCACATCGGCGGCGGGAGAGCGGATGAAGCGTGCGGAGACTGCCGGAACGCTGTACCGGGAGAAACCGTTTGTGATGGGATTTACGGGCGAGGAACTCGCGGCATTCGGATTCGGAGACGGAGAGAAATGTGCGGATGACAAAGAGCTGACGCTGATCCAGGGAATTATTGATGTGTTCTGGATTGAGGAGGACGGCATTGTGGTGCTGGACTATAAGACGGACCGTGTGAAAACCGGCAAGGAACTGGCGGACCGTTATGCTTCGCAGTTAAAGCTCTACGGCGAGGCGCTGGAGCGGATCTACAACCACGGAAGCGAGAGGACGCTCCGCGTGAAGGAGCGGCTTCTCTACTCGTTCCGGCTGGGCGCAGTGATACCGGTGTAAGTGTAAACGGGACACGGAAAAGGACGATTGATTTCAGAGATAAGAACATCAGAAAGGAAGAAAATGAGATGGGACAGATCATACTGGCATCCGCCTCACCGCGGAGAAAGGAACTGTTAGAGCAGATCGGGATTTCGTTTGAAATCTGCGCGGCAAAAGGCGAGGAGCGGATCACGAAGAGCGTACCGCACGAAGTCGTGGAGGAACTGGCGTCACAGAAGGCCGTCGAGGTGGCATCCATGGTGAGAACCTACGAGGAGACGCATCAGGAACTGGTGACACCTTCGGATCTCATGGTGATTGGCGCCGACACGATTGTCTCCTGCGGGGGACAGATATTAGGGAAGCCCAAAGACGAGCATGATGCCTGCCGTATGCTTAAGCTTCTCTCCGGTGGCACACACCAGGTATACACCGGAGTGTCGATTGTGCTTTTGGATGCGTCCGGAAAGGCTGGTCAGGTGACGTTTCATGAGAAAACCGATGTCACGATGCGCGCGATGAGCGAGGAGGAGATCCGGCGCTATGTTGCCACCGGCGAGCCGATGGACAAGGCGGGCGCATATGGAATTCAGGGGAAATGTGCGATTTTTGTTGACAAAATTGATGGCGACTATAATAATGTTGTAGGGCTTCCGGTAGCAGCCATTTACCGGGAATTAAAGAAGCTTGGAATTGATATCTATTTATGGTAGAATAAAACGTTGGCGGAGGAAAAGATATGTACGATGAAATGTGCCTGGATACATTTTTGGCGCAGCAGGAGAAGTTGTTTCGGGAACCTGTGGCAGAAAGCAGGGAAGAGGCAGAGGAATTTCTTTCGGACTGTTTTGCAACGGTCTGTAAGAATCTGAAAGAAGTGCGGGCGTACTTTAAGGAAGAGGGCGCGGATATTGCCGGAATGAGCAGCGAGGAGCTGGCGGAGCAGGCAGAAGTGTTCGCACTGCCGGACGGAAGATACCTGATCGTGGAAGCTTAAGCCGTCTGCTTTGGAGAACGCAGGCAGATACATAACAGAATGGTAGAATATATAGAAAGAATGAGGGAATGCAATGAAGAATTATGATGTGATTATTATAGGAGCCGGTCCTTCCGGAATTTTTTGTGCGTATGAGCTGATTCATGCGAAAAAGGATCTGAAAGTGTTAATGATTGAGAAGGGAAGACGGATTGAGAACCGTGAATGTCCGAAGCGTAAGACCAAGGTATGCGTGGGATGCAAGCCGTGTTCCATCACGACCGGATTCGCCGGTGCGGGAGCTTTCTCCGATGGCAAGCTGTCCTTATCTCCGGATGTCGGCGGCAACCTGCCGGAGATTTTAGGCTATGACAAGACGGTGGAACTCTTAAAGGAATCAGATGACATCTATCTGAAATTCGGTGCGGATTCCAAGGTGTACGGTGTGGATAAAGAGAAGGAAATCCGCGAGATCCGTAGAAAAGCGATCATGGCGAACTTAAAGCTGATCGAATGCCCGATCCGCCATCTCGGCACGGAGGAAGGCTACAAGATCTACTCCAGACTGCAGGAGCACCTGTTAGAGGAAGGTGTGGAGATGGAGTTTGGCACTATGGTCAAGGACATCATCATCGAGGACAACCAAGTCAAGGGTATCATTACCGACAAGGATGAGACATACACGGCAGCAGAGGTCATCTCCGCCGTGGGACGTGAGGGTGCAGACTGGTTCTCCCATATCTGCAATCAGCATGATATTGAGACGAAGGTCGGCACTGTGGACATCGGTGTGCGTGTCGAGGTGCGTGATGAGGTGATGGAATTTTTAAATGAGAACCTCTACGAGGCGAAGTTAGTGTACCATACGCCGACGTTCGATGATAAGGTGCGTACCTTCTGTACCAATCCGTCCGGCGAGGTTGCAACCGAATACTACGACAACGGACTGGCGGTAGTCAACGGCCACGCCTACAAGTCCAAGGATTTAAAGACCAACAATACCAACTTTGCCATTCTGGTATCGAAGAACTTCACAAAGCCTTTTAAGACGCCGATCGAATACGGCAAGCAGATCGCACAGCTCTCCAATATGCTCTGTGACGGCAGGATTCTGGTGCAGACATTCGGAGACTTTAAGCGTGGCAGAAGAACGACGGAGGAGCGCCTGTGCCGTAACAACCTCATCCCGACCTTAAAGGATGCGGTACCAGGAGATCTCTCATTGGTATTCCCGCACCGGATCATGGTGGATATCGAGGAGATGCTGATGGCTCTCGACAAGGTAACGCCGGGTATTGCAAGTGATGAGACACTGCTCTACGGTGTGGAGGTCAAGTTCTACTCCAATAAGGTAGTGGTAAACTCTGACTTCGAGACGAGTGTCAAGGGACTCCGTGCGATCGGAGACGGCGCGTCCGTGACGAGAGGACTGCAGCAGGCATCCGCGAACGGAATTTCTGTGGCGAGAAGTATCTTGAAAAATATCATGTAGATGTTGAGATAAAGGGTGTTTCACGATGAGAAAAAGATGGGCGATGGGAATGACAGCGTGCGTATGCGCGCTGTCAATGGCTCTTACGGGATGCCAGATTGGCAATAAAGATATTGTGGTCTCGGGAACGCTAAGCAGCAGGCAGGTGTTTACACTGGACAAGTCTGCATGCAGCTTAAAGGAGGCAAAGGTATATCTGGCAAATTATCAGAATATCTATGGAACAGCATATACGATTGACCTCTGGCAGCATGACTTTGGAGACGCATCCCTGCTTGACTATGTGAAGGACATCACGCTGGAGGAACTTACCCGTGTATACACGATGGATCTGCTGGCACAGTCGCAGGAAGTGACGCTCTCTGAGGATGAGACTGCGAAGGTGGCGGAAGCGGCAAAGGAATATTATGCATCCCTCTCGGAGGATGAGACCGCCTATATGGACGTCGCCGAGGCGGATATTGCGGAGTATTATACGCACTATGCGCTGGCGCAGAAGCTGTATCATTCGCTGACGAACGGTGTCAACGAGGAGGTCAGCGACGATGAGGCGCGCGTGATGGAAATCATGCAGATTTATGTCACGGACGAAGACCGGGCGCACGAGGTGGAGCAGAAGCTGGCGCAGGGGGATGATTTTGCCTCCGTCGCCAACAATTATAACGAATTGTCGGCGATTCAGGTGACGGTATCGAGGGATGATCTGCCCGACGAGGTGGAGGAGGTGGCATTTCAGCTGGACGACAATGCCGTCTCCGGAATGATCGCTGCCGGAAATGGATACTATTTTATCAAGTGCCTGAATAAATATAATGAAGAGCTGACGGAAGCGAATAAGTCCAACATTGTGGAAAAACGTGAAAAAGAAGCATTTGACGATGTCTACAATGAATTTGTCGCATCGCTATCCTCGAGGCTGAACACGGATCTGTGGGATGGAATTGAGCTTACCACGGATGGCAGTATTCAGACGAACAGCTTTTTTGCGGTATTTGAGAAGTATTGCGGTGAGATCTGAGATACAGTATGAAATGAGGTAGATTCTATGACGAAAGATATGACAAGTGGTTCACCGATGAAACTCATTTTAGGATTTTCGGTGCCGCTGTTGTTTGGATTTTTGTTTCAGCAGTTTTATAATCTGGTGGATACCCTGATTGTCGGAAGATTTCTGGGCGTGGATGCACTTGCGGCAGTGGGATCGACCGGTTCGCTGAACTTTCTGATTATCGGATTCTGCATGGGAGTGTGCAACGGTTTTGCCATTCCTCTGGCGCACCGGTTCGGAGCCGGCGATTATAAGGCAATGCGTGCGTTTATGATGAATGCTGTCTATCTGGCGGTGATCTTTTCTGCGGTCATGACGGTGTTTACGGTGGCATTCTGCCGGCCGATCTTACAGCTGATGCAGACGCCGGAGAATATTATTGATGATGCCTACACCTACATTGTCATTATTTTTGCGGGAATTCCGGCAACCTATCTGTACAATCTGGTGTCCGGCGTGATAAGGTCGATGGGCGACAGCAAGACGCCTCTGATTTTCCTGGCGCTGGCAGCATTTGTGAATATCGGACTGGATCTGCTTTTAATCATTGTATTTCCGATGGGAGTTGCCGGAGCGGCGCTTGCAACCGTGATCTCGCAGGCATTTTCCGGTATCGCGTGCGTCATCTACAGCAAGAGAAAGTTTGAGATCCTGCACACCGATGAGGAAGAGCGGAAAGTGAATAAGGGCTACATGAAAACCCTCTGCGGCATGGGTGTGCCGATGGGATTACAGTATTCGATCACTGCGATCGGCAGCGTAATCCTACAGAGCGCAGTCAACACGCTCGGATCGAATGCCGTGGCATCCATGACGGCGGGAAGCAAGATCGGTATGTTCTTCTGCTGCCCGTATGATGCGCTCGGTTCCACAATGGCAACCTACGGCGGACAGAACGTGGGAGCGAAGAAGTTAGACCGCTTGAGCGGCGGATTAAAAGCGGCGGGAATTCTGGGAATCGGATATTCGATCCTGGCGTTCGTGGTGCTGTGGCTTTGCGGCAATCAGCTTGCCATGTTTTTCGTGGAGAGTGCACAGGCGGAGGTCATTGCAAATGTAAGGCTGTTTCTGGTATGCAACAGTGCCTTCTACATTCCGTTGGCTTTCGTGAATATTGTGCGGTTTCTGATTCAGGGTATGGGATACAGCAAGTTTGCAATTCTGGCAGGCGTCTTTGAGATGGCGGCGCGTACCCTGGTCGGATTTGTGTTTGTTCCGATGTTCGGCTATCCGGCAGCGTGCTTTGCAAGCCCGGTCGCATGGATTTTTGCCGACTGTTTCCTGTTCCCGGCATATTTCCATGTGTTGAAGAAGACGAAGAAAATGTTGAGCGAGCCTGTCCGCACGAGCGTGGCATAGCATGTATGTATGGTACCGGTTGAGTGTGGCATGACATGTCTGCATGGTACCGGCTGAGCGTGGCATGGCAGCGGCTGATGCATAGCAGTTATGAGAAGAATGGAGTATTTATGACAGAGATTTTAAAGGCAATTATATTTGGTATTGTAGAAGGAATTACGGAGTGGCTGCCGATCAGCAGCACCGGACATATGATCCTCTTAAACGAGTTTCTGACACTGGATGTAAGTGCACAGTTCTGGGATATGTTTCTGGTAGTGATCCAGCTGGGAGCGATTTTGGCGGTCGTGGTGCTGTTCTGGAATCTGATCTGGCCGTTTGCACGCAGTTCCTCGGAAGCGGTCGTGGCCGCAGAACAGAATGAGAAGAGCGGTTCCCTTGTAAAAAGGGAATACTGGGTGTTAGGTCCCGTCACGGTGCGCATGCCGGTCATTATCAACTGGTGCAAGATCGTGGTGTCCTGCCTGCCGGCAATCGTATTTGTTGTGCTGGGGCTGGATGAGACCTGCGACAGACTGTTTTACAATCCGGTGTGTGTGGCGGTGGCACTGATTGTGTTCGGTGTTGCCTTTATTCTGGTGGAGAATCACAATGCAGCAAAGCAGGCGCGTGTGGAGCAGATGCGGGACATTACGTTTCAGATGGCGATTCTGATCGGTTTGTTCCAGCTGCTCGCGGCTGCGTTTCCGGGAACGTCGCGCTCCGGTGCAACGATTATCGGTGCGCTCTTAATCGGTGTGTCAAGGAAGGCTGCGAGTGAGTTTACGTTCATTCTGGCGATTCCGGTGATGCTCGGTGCAAGCCTGCTAAAATTGATGGATTTCGGACTTCATCTGACCGGGACGGAGTGGGCAGTTCTGCTTTCCGGCATGGTCAGCGCGTTTCTGGTGTCGGTTGTCATCATCAAGTTCCTGCTCGGATATATCAGAAAGCATGACTTTAAAGTGTTTGGCTGGTACCGCATTGGGCTCGGCGTGGTGGTACTTTTGTACTTTTTTCTGCTGAAATAGAGGTGACGGATGAGTATTTTAAATGTAGAACATTTGACGCATGGATTCGGTGACCGTGTGATACTGGACGATGTGTCCTTCCGCCTGTTAAAGGGGGAGCATATCGGTCTTGTCGGAGCGAACGGCGAGGGAAAGTCGACGTTTCTAAATATCGTTACGGGAAAGCTGATGCCGGACGAGGGAAAAGTGGAGTGGGCGAAAAATGTGCGGGTCGGTTACCTCGACCAGCACTCGACACTCACCGCGGGAATGACGATTGAGAGTGTCTTAAAGTCGGCATTTTCGTGGCTGTTTGCGTTGGAAGAGAAGATGAATCAGATCTGTGATGCGCTCGGCGAGGCAGACGAGTCGCAGATGGATGCCATGATGGAAGAACTCGGCGTGATACAGGACACCCTGACGATGCATGATTTTTACACGATCGACGCAAAGGTGGAGGAGGTTGCCAGAGCGCTCGGACTCTTAGAACTCGGGCTGCACCATGATGTGACCGATCTAAGCGGCGGGCAGCGCATGAAGGTGCTGCTGGCAAAGCTTCTTCTGGAGAAGCCGGACATTCTTCTGCTGGACGAGCCGACGAACTATCTGGACGCGGAGCATATCGCGTGGCTGACACGCTATCTGCAGGAGTACGAGAATGCGTTTATCCTGATCTCGCACGACATTCCGTTTTTGAACGATGTTGTCAATATCATCTACCACATGGAGAACCAGCACCTCGACCGCTATGTCGGCAACTACGACAAGTTTGAGGAAGTCTACGCGGTAAAAAAGGCACAGCTTGAGGCGGCATACCGCAAACAGCAGCAGGAGATCAGTGAATTAAAAGATTTCGTGGCGCGCAATAAGGCGCGCGTATCCACCCGCAACATGGCGATGTCGCGGCAGAAAAAGCTGGACAAGATGGACGTCATCGAGCTTGCGGCGGAGCGCCCGAAGCCGGAGTTTTCCTTCCCGGTGGGACGCACGCCCGGCAGATATATTTTTGAGACGAAGGATCTGGTAATCGGCTATGAGGAGCCGCTCTCGAAGCCGCTTTCGATCGCACTGGAACGCGGACATAAGGTGGCGCTGATCGGTGCAAACGGAATCGGCAAGACAACACTTTTAAAGAGTCTACTAGGTCTGATTCCCGCGCTTGGCGGCGGTGTCGAGCAGGGCGAGAACCTCATGATCGGCTACTTTGAGCAGGAGATCAAGGGGGAGAACAAGCGCACCTGCATTGAGGAGATCTGGGAGGAGTTCCCGGCATTTTCCCAGTATGAGGTGCGTGCGGCGCTTGCAAGATGCGGTCTGACCACAAAGCATATCGAGAGCCAGGTGAGAGTCTTAAGCGGCGGCGAGCAGGCGAAGGTGCGGTTGTGTAAACTGATGAACCGAGAGACCAACGTTCTGCTTTTAGACGAGCCGACCAACCATCTGGATGTGGACGCGAAGGAAGAATTAAAGTGTGCGCTGAAGAAGTACCGCGGAACGGTTCTGTTAATCTGCCATGAGCCGGAGTTTTACCAGGATATCGTGGGAGAGGTCTGGGACTGCTCGAAGTGGACGACGAAGATTCTCTGATAAGAGGCCGGCAGAATGACATGAGGGGGAACGAAATGAAGCCCGATTATTATGATGAGTTTCAATGCATCGCGGATGCGTGCAGTCTGACATGCTGTCAGGAATGGAAGATTGCGGTGGACCGTAAGACGGCTGCCGCATGGAAAAAAACAGAAACGCCGGAAGGGGTCCGTCCGAAAAGACGGACCTTATCTGATTATACAAAAAAATGCGGGGATGGACGAATCATTACGCTCAATGAAAAAATGCGCTGTCCGTTTCTGGATGAGAGAAAGCTCTGCCGGCTGGTTTTAACCTATGGGGATGCGGTTTTGTCGGAGACCTGTACGCTGTTTCCGCGCGAGAAACATGAGGTGGCGGCGGGGATCACGGAATATTCTCTGATGCCCTGCTGTCCGGCGGTCGTGGATCTGCTTTGGGGGCGGGAGTGCATCCGGTTTTCGGATGAGGCAGACAGTGCCTCCTACGGCGCATATGAAGCGGTGTATGGGGTGAGAAAACGTTTCCTCACAATCATGTCAGACCGTGCGTACCGGCCGGCACAGAGTCTTTGCATGCTGTTTTACATGGCGCTTGATCTGTGCGACGCGGGAACTTCATGGAAGGCGGAAGTCCCCAAATACGGGGATGCGCCTTTTAGAAAAGAACTTGCCGATGCGGTGGAGCATGCCGGGGCGGATTGCCGGGCGGCATTTGTGGAGCGCAATGAGCTGTTTCTGGATCTGGCGGAAAACTACCGGAAGGAAGGGCTGTACCGTGCTTTTTTAACACCGGCGGCAGAGGAAGCGGAACAGATCGCGGAAGATTACGGGAAGATCCGTAAGGAAGATCTCGATGCATTTGCGCAGGCATTTTCTCCATATGAGGCACTGATGCGGTGCTATCTGCAGTCAGAGATTTTTTCGGAGTGTCTGGGGGAGCCGGACGACGTCGAGTATGTGACGGTAAAGCTGCAGTGGATTGCATTAGAGTATGCAGCCATCCGGCATGCCGCTTTTCTGTGCTGGCACAGGGAAGGCGCACTTTCCTATGAGACCATGCGCAGCTGTATGGTAATTCTGTCGCGCATGCTGGGATATGAAGACGAGGATATCTGGGAATACCTGGAGAACAGTTTTGAACGGCTGATCTGGGACTGGGGATATTTTGCCCTTGTTGTCTCGTAAAATGAGATGCCCTGCGTGTTTGCTTATGTGTGATAAAGAAGCAATAGAAGTGTAAAAAATTTTGCCGTTCCTATCCGATACTTGCCTTTGGTATCGGATAGGGCGGGCGGTCATTCGGGCAAGTCCACCTTGCCAACGAAAGAATAGTAAATCTCAATGTCCTGTCTGCGTGTGCCGTTTGCGTCATAGCTGCACTCATGCACAACGATTTTCTCTACAAACTCACGCAAGAGGGTGTGGGTCAGTTCTTCAAAGTTCATGTGCTTGCGGACAATGTTCATAAACTTTTCTGCGTTTACGGTAGCTTCCTGTGCTTTGGAAAGCTCCGCCTGTATTCTGGCAACACGCTCTTTCAATTCCTGCTGTTCGGCTTCATAGTCTGCCGAAAGCTCCGTGAAACGCTCGTCAGAAATGCGACCGCTTACGCTGTCCTCATACAGCCGCTTGAAAATAGCGGAAAGTTCACCGATACGCTTTTCGGCAGCTTCCAGTTCCTTTTTCTTGGCGGCGTTCCGGCGTTTGCCGCCGTCCTCGTTCTGCTCGATCAGCAGCTTCATAAACCGGGCTTCATGCTTTGCCGCATAGCTCGTCACTTTCCGTAGATTGGAGAGAACGCCCGCAGTCAAAAGGTCGGTGCGGATAAAATGTGCGGTGCAGTCATGGGTGCGCTTCTTGTAGTTCCCGCAGATATAGCAGTCCTGTTTCCGCTTATCGGTCTGGTAACGCTGCTGATACATGACGCTGCCGCAGTCCGCGCAAAAGAGCATACCAGAGAACAAGCCCACTTCATCATAGCGGTTCGGACGCTTGCGCTGTTTGCGTAATTCCTGCACACGCTCCCATGTCTGGGTGTCGATGATAGGCTCATGGTGGTTCTCGAAAATTGCCTGTTTCTCAATGGGATTTTCTATGCTGTGCTTGGTCTTGTAGGACGGTTTCTCCGTCTTGAAGTTCACCAAACAGCCCATGTACTCCCGGTTTTCAAGGATATGCACCACGGTATTTGTCGCCCATTTGCACTCATAGCCGGGGTGATAGCGGCGTGTGCTGCCCGTCCTGCGGTATTCCAGCGTTCCCGGCGTTGGGATTTCCTGCTCGGTCAGCATACGGGCTATCTTGGTCGGACCGTTCCCGGCAAGGCAAAGCTGGTAAATCTGCTTGACTACCGGGGCGGCTTCCTCGTCAATGATGAAATTTTCGTCCTCGTCCATGAGGTAGCCGTACACGGGTTTGCTCGTAACAGGCTTGCCGCTCATGCCTTTTGACCGTTTTACAGCTTTGATTTTCTTGCTCGTATCTCTCACCAGCCATTCGTTGAAAATGTTCCGCAGAGGGGCAAAATCATTGTCGCCCTGTGCGCTGTCCACTCCATCGTTGATGGCGATAAAGCGGACGCCTTTTTGTGGGAAAATCATCTCGGTATACATTCCCACCTGCAGGTAGTTTCGCCCTAACCGTGACATATCCTTTACGATAACGGTAGCCACTTTCCCGGCTTCAATGTCCGCAAGCATGGATTGAAAGCCCGGTCTTTGGAAGTTCGCACCAGAATAGCCATCGTCCGTGTACCAGCGCAGATTGGAAAAACCGTTCTGCTTTGCGTAGGTTTCAAGAATACGCTTCTGGTTGGAAATGGAATTGCTTTCGCCTTGCAGCTCGTCCTCATGGGATAGTCTTGGATAAAGGGCAGTGATTTTCTGGGTGGTCTGTCTTAACATAAAATCCTCCGTTTCCGACAGCCAGCCCCACTATTCCGTATTTCGATTATACCACATGGGGCGGCTGTCTGTATAGCGGCTTCTGCTTCTTTACCGCCCGGTAAAATGACGATTTTTCTGTGCGGCTTGTAGCGTTAGGGCGAAAGCTGGGCTTTGTGTCCTGCGGCGGCTTCCGCCTCCAGCACTTTCATCATCTTATCGGCTGCGGTGTCGGTGGTATCTTTTTTGAAAAAGCCGGAAACGACAAGGACGGTGTTGCCCATGCGGATCTCTGTCACGCAGTCCGGGCGGCGTTCCGGGGTGGTGTTCTGCTTGTTCTCTGCCATAGGCAACTCCTTTCATTTCATCAATTCTTTTAGTCTGTTCAGCTTGGCTTGCGCCGTTTCACGGCGGAAGTTCTCTCCCGTAAAGAGGATAGGGGCGCACATTTCCAAAAGGCGGTCATAAATCCGGGCATGGGCGGTGTCCAGCGGATTTTGCAGGCTGTCCAATGTCAGATTGGTGGTAACGATTAAGGGCTTGCGGCTGCGGTAGCGGCTGTCAATCACATTGTAGACCTGTTCTAAACCGTACTCTGTGCCGCGCTCCATTCCAAAATCATCAATGATAAGCAGAGGAAAACGGCAAAGACGCTCGATATACTCGTTGCGCCCCTCAAAGCTGGCGGTCAGGTCATTCAAAATCGCAGAGAAGTTCGTCATGCGGACAGCGACTTCCTGCTCCATGAGGGCATTAGCGATACACCCGGCAAAATAGCTTTTTCCTGTGCCGACCTTGCCCCATAGCAGATAGCCGATATTTTCCTCGCGCATGATTTCCCAATGCTCCACATAGAAGTGTGCAATCTCCATTTGCGGGCATTTCCCGTTGTCGTTGGCGAAAGTCCATTCCTGCATGGTAGGATTGGTAAATCCCCGGCGTTTCAAGTCCTCCACGGTGTCAAGGTGCTTTCTGCGCTGTTCGGCGGCTTCACGCTCCAAACGCTGGGCTTTCTGGCAGTCACATTCTGCCGGGTGGCGGTCACGCCCAAACAGGGCGGCTTGCTTTTCCGGGAAGTAGGCTTCTTTCGGAGTGTGACACTTGCCGCAGTAAAGCAGTCCGTCCTCGCCCGTGTAGTCCTCCGGCTGTGGGGTAACAGCCGCCATATTCAAAACTCGTTCTGTAAACAGATTACTCATAAGCTCTCGCCCTCCTTGCAGGTGTATTCGGGTATGCCCTGTTTCGGGGCAGCCTTTGCGGTATCGTCTGCCGCCCATCTGCGGATAGTGGCGGCGTGGTTTTTATATTTCTTGCCCGTGGACGCGATATAGCCGGAAAGCCGCTCAATGTAGTACGCCCATTTTTCGGGCAGCTCCGCTTGCAGTTCGGAAAGCTCCGTATCAGTCAGAAATACATTCTCATATCTGCCATAGCTGCGGGCGAGGGCTTGTCCCTTTAACTCTCCCTCTTTTTCTAACTCTATATCTATCTCTTTCTTTATCTCTATCTCTGGTGGACGAATGTCGGACAAA
>ERZ826242.128-NODE-128-length-125545-cov-35.355048_pt1 | contig 125545 bp, 118 predicted proteins | sample MGYA00519871_ERZ826242 | MGnify/ENA primary metagenome ERZ826242 (study PRJEB31778, sample SAMEA3449226) | human gut metagenome | biome: human gut; feature: human-associated habitat; material: faeces | place: United Kingdom | collected 2010/2012 ... | reverse complement strand
CACGGAGTTGCCTAAGTATTGTGACGAAAAAGGAAATATAGATCCGGCAAAACTGAACCATCTGATGCCCTGGGCAGAGGAGCTTCCCGAGGAATGCCGGAAACCACGCTGCTCATAAAAGCGGCGTTAAATTTAAGGGTAGGCGCAGTATTTGACGTTTACATAAAAACCAACAAAAACTTTTTTTGAAAATTTCTAGATTATTTTATTATTTTAGAATTTCTACGAATTGTTCTTCATTAGCATCAATATTTGAATATATTATAATAGGAGGTTACCAACTCAATGATAACCCCCCCCTAAAATCAAATCTGAAAAAAGAATGCAAATTTTTAAACTTTATATTATTAATTATCCAACATCTGCTGAAAAACTATTTATCTGATTATTTTTAGGTTCCACACCTGTTAAATAATCATCTACAACCCATCCCCAAATCTCCACTCCATTTATATCAGGAGCAGTTACGTGTGTCCATGAATATCCATCTGCCTCTTTTCCGAAAACACTCCATCCACTAATACGAGTTCCATTTTTGAGTTTTCCAACTATTTTTGCAGATAGAGAAGCATCCTCTCGAACGTTTAAATTTCCGCCATCCGTTTTAACCCATAAAGTCATATATTCTCTTTTATGTATGATAGAGTTTGAACTTGAAGCAGCAAACACAGGAATACTACTTGAAATACCTAATACAAAAACTCCCATAGCAAACAAGTATGCAAATTTCTTTTTTATAATATTCATAGAGACCTCCTTCTTAGGCATCCTTTTTTCAGATAGTTTTTATATTACAAATTACTTACTAATTTGGCTATTCCGTTTTCTGTATCAATAGAATAAATTTTTTGCATTGTATTATCATAATACAAAATTTTATTATCTAAAACACTAATACACAAACGTGCTGGAAATACAGCATTCTCAAAATTGTAGATATGTTTAGATGTACCATCCGAATTTATGCAAACAAGCTCTTCTACATTATTTTGCTTTGTAAGAAGCACATAATAACAATTATCTGAATAATTTACTAGCACAAAATCAGCTTCTATTTTACTAATTTTTTCAATATCCCCACTTAATCCATCTAATAAATATAGATACTTATTATGACTAAACACAATCCCTTCTTCAGTCAGCAATTCAATATTATCAACTCTATTAATATATTGATACGAACATTCAAAAGGATTAAATCGGTAAACTTCATGATAATCATTATTATCAACATAATATATTTGTTTATAATCAGCTGAAATTCGATATTCTCCTTCTGTAAACTCATTGCTTATCATACTTTCAAATATCGTATATTCCTGAGACACTCTATTATTTTCATCTATTTCAAATACAATTCCATTTGAAAGATCATTTCCAGAATAAACTATTAACAAATTTGAATATATAGCAATATTATCAAAAGATAATATACTACTCGTACATAGCACCTCTTTTTTCAATGACTCAACATCAATCCGTTCCATTAATATTTTATTATTTTCAAAATCAGCTGACAAAAAATATAAATAATTATCAAAAATTGGTCCTAAAATACAAGTTCCCTCACAACACAATTTCCAAATATCCGCATTATTGTCTTTATAATAGATTCCTAATTTATCATCTATTGGTCCACATAAGAAAAAACCGTCTGTAGTTTCTCTTACCAAAAAATTATTTTTATTGTTAAAAATTTGAGTTTTTGTCATATCATCATCCATACATTCTGTATAAGCTGGATTATATATTTCGCTTTCTATGTGGGAAATATCATCTACTTCAACATCAGGAAAAAATGTACATCCTGATATTAGTGAAATAATAATTGAATTAAGTAGTAAAACATTTACTTTCATTTTTTCCTCCTATCAAAATCTAGTATTACTAACCTTCTCCTATTTTTGTTTAAAATTTCGTTGTTTCCTTCCCTAAGACTATTATGTATTTTACTCTTTAATTGACCAGTTTCTTCTTTCCTGTCAAAACTATTGCATTTCGTGACATTTTTCCCTTCTGCCCCTATTACTTTCTTCCCCTGTTTCCTTCCTGTCGGTTCATCCTGCCCCTATCCCCGGTTCACTGTCAGGGCACACTTCTCCCCAGGTGTGCCCTTTTAAATTACAAAATGGTATAGCGGTTTGAAGTAAACCCCCCATTTTCCCTGTGACGGATTTCCCTCTTCAAATATCCCTTTTCCTCCAGATCCTTCAACGCCCTCTTTACCGTGCTGCGCGACAGTCCTAAGTCGCGTGCAATAGTTCCGATGGCGGGCCAACAGGTTCCTTTCCTGCCTGTCCGGTCTTTCAGATACATATATACCGTCACACACCGGTGCGGTATCTCCGCCTGATATATTTCTTGAAAATATCCCACTGCATTCTCCTTTCAGTCTGTCCGTAACGGGGATTTTCGCCTCTCTTCCCAAAACGAATCTTCCTCACACTCTTCATCTACATCTTCTTCCTCCTCATCTTCCCAAAAACCATTCCGAAGCATTATTTCCTCTTCCAGCTCAAACCTGTCTGCATAAAACACTGGACGGGCTGCTTTTTCCGGCATCTCATATGGCTCTTCAAAGTGAATCCCCCACTTTAAAAATAACGGTAGCTGCGTCCTCATCGGGCAGCATCCCGTTTTTGCCAAAATGAAGTTCCCTTTGGGCAGCGTCTTTAATTCATCCGGGGACATCAGGGGACGTCCCATCATCTGAAGGCTCTGACTCGGGTCATGCTTCCCTCTCGAAACAGACCCGCCCAGGACTGTCCTGTTCCCCAGCGCTTTGGAGAGGATTTCCGCGCTTTCCGAATTAGGGGCAAAGCCACCGAACAGGATATCCTGACAGTTGTCTATGATAATGCTGGAGCCTTCTTTTCCATAATTTTTTTCCAGCTGGGCGAAGCTCTGGATGATCGGTACCATACTGATCCGACGGGAACGTCCTGCGGAAAACATCATTTCCATCGATTCGACTTTCGGGATCGTTCCAATCTCGTCCGCAAACAGCATGACCCTGTTCGGGAGTTTTCCCCCGTGCTCATCCGCTATCATCAGCATTTCTCTGTAAAGCTGCTGTAAAAACAGGGATACCATAAAATATTTCGTATTATCCTCTTCCGGCAGCACAAGGAAAATCGCAGACTTTTTGGTGCAGAAGCTTTCCGTATCCATCGTACTGTCAAAACAGAGTATCTGCTCCATCTCACTGTCCAGGAATGCATTCAGACGGCTCATTGCCGTAGAAAGGACAGACGCCATCGCCTGATCGCCGCTATTTAGGGCTGCTCCCGCAAACCATTTCGCTTTGTGGTTCTCCGGCAGCTTGTCCATCAATATCTGGAACAGGCTGCGGTTTTTTACCGGTGACGGAGCCATCATATCCTGAATCAGCTTAAACACAGAAACGATATGTCTTTTCGGCGGTGGACAATATTCCGCAACAAGCAGGATTACAGAAGTCAAAAGCCCTTCTGCAGCATCATAGAAATATGCATTCTGGCCATAGTTTCCTGCAGATGAGCCATCTGAACAGATAATCGTTCTCGCAGTGATCTTGGCATATTTTTCCGCTTTTGCTTTCGCCTGCAGATTCTCCGGTTCCTCCAGATAAATATCCATATATTTATTAACCAGCGTCAGGATATTATTTCCTTCAGAGCGGGTCGGATTTCTCAAATCCAGTATCGAAGTCTGATATCCATAATACTTCTCTGCAATCCCCGCATAGTTCCGGAACAGATCGCCTTTTGTATCAGTTGTCAAAAAGCTCATGCCGGATGCACAGGCATACTCGATATTGGGATACAGAAAATGGGCCGTCTTTCCGACGCCCGCAGCCCCGATCATCAGGCAATGGATATCCCCGCTGTCTATCAATGCGTCAATTTTCCCTCCGGTCCTCCGCCACCCTACAACCAATCCCTGAGCTTTTGGCAGATTTTCCCCCCGCCTCCACTTTTCCGGTTCATAAGCCACTCTCACATACGTTTCCCGAATTTCCTTTTCTGTTGCAAAACGGGCTGTCCCATACTGTCCGTCGCCCACCGTCTTTGATTTAATCCCATTCAGGCTATATTGATTTGATAAAAACATCAAACCTCCAAGAAGCGCCATCATCCCTATCCCTGCGACAATAAAAAGAATAATCTGATAATTTCCCATACTTTTCCCTACTGCATCTGCAGGTTTTCTCTCCTCCCTTTAGCCATCAGCTCCTGCAAGTCTTCATTCCAGTCTTTTCCTGACGGAAAAAGCGGGAACACCTCCCGGTATCCCCGCCCTTCCAGATTTTTTTGTATTCTTTCTTCTGCCTGAAGCCCCGCTCTGTCCCTGTCCAGGCATAATGCAACCTGTCTGATGTACGGCACATCTTCCAACATCTGGAACAGTCCCTGTTCCGACAATCCGCAAAGTGCCACATAGCTGTGCTGCTCCCATTCTTTTTGATATAGGGTCAGAAAGGAGAGCAAGTCTATCGGTGCCTCAAACACATAAAGCCTGCCGCTCTTACCTGTCCAGTGAAAACTGTATTTCGGATCGCTGCTCTCTTCATTGCCCTTAAATGCCTTCCCCCCCGTAAATGTCCCATGCTTGTGGGCATGACGTGCCACACCGCTCTTATCATATCCAACAAACACTGCATTATGATATTTCCGGTCCTCATAGATCATCCTGCGTTTTATAAATTCAGCCAGGACCGTCCTGCTGATTCCTCTGGTTGTTGTAAGGTAGGCAAACGCCCTCCGCATTTCTGTATTTTTCTCCGGCAGGGCAAATGGCTTTCCTTCTTCCCTGCTTTTTCCCTTTTCACAGATATCCGAATAACAGACTTCTCCCTGCTCTCCATCCAAAAGCATTGTCACCGCATCCGGAAAATCTTTCCCATAAAACATTTTTACAAAATCGATAGCTCCTCCGCCCTTCTCGATCGCATGGTCATACCACTGGTTTCCCCTCACCGTGATGCTATGGTCGCTGGCAAGACGTTTTTCCCTGCCTGATTTTAAAAGCCGCTCCCCCTGCCGTAAAAGGAAACTTTCCAGATTTACCTCATTGGCACGCCGCTTCTGTTCTTCTGTAAAATAAATAAAACCTGCCATTTCCCAGCCCCCTATCCTTCTATCTGCTGTTCCGGTTCATGGTCATCTGTCCGATGCCCCTGCGCACGCCGTCTCTCAGTCAGCTTTTTTCTCCGTTTCCTGTCAATATGATATCTTCCCGTCCTGTTTTCTTTTCGGAACTCTTCCTGAAATATTTTTTGCAGACCAGTCATCAGCCTTACTGTAGCAAAAAATACAGAAGGTTCCCTGACCGCAACTTCCCCCTGAATCCACTCGGTACTCCGCACATTATGGCTTATTTGCATTGCCTCACTGATAATCAGGTTTTTAAGGCTTTTAAATGCAGCGCACTGCGACAGCGGCACCTGTTTTTCCGGGCTGTTTTCATAAAATTTCCGGATTTCTCCCTGCCATTTATTCCATTCCTTGTATAACGCATCCACACGTTCATCTTCCGCAATCTCATCTATGATCCGGTCCACCAGATTTTTTACGTCCCGCTTCAAATATCCATAAACTTTTTTCCCTTTTGTATGGCTCAGTTTCCCCGATAAAGCAAGAAGCATTTTTTCCAGCTCCATGTTTTTTACCATCCCGCTTTTCATCTCTTCCATCAGCTGTTTTATGACATCCGCACTTTCCTCCTTCATTTCCGTTCGTGCCTGATTTTGCTTATCATAGATGTTTGCAAAATCCTGCCGGAAAATGTCATGTGCCAGTTCCGACCGCATCGCCTCAATCGACATTTTGGTCAGATAGCCATCATTGTCCCTTGCAGAATACACCATTAGATGTACATGGGGGTGATGTCCCTCATTATGAAAGGCTGCATACCACCTTAAGTCTGCGCTGTCGATTTTCATATGTTTACAGAGCATCGCCCGCTTTGACCTTAATAGCGCCATCCACTGTTCTGCCCGGTCATATCCCAGCCGCGCGGCATCCTCCCTCTTCAAAGAAATGACATGCGTCCATATCACGCCCTTATGTTCCGCTGCCTCTTTCTGCACCTGCCGCAGCATGACAGGCTTCCCTGCGTCAGTAAACAGACCATGCTCCCCGACCCGCTCCACTCTCGGACGGTTTGCTATATAATCCACATAATTTTCCATACTCCCTGAAAAATCCACATAACGCTCCAACGCACAGGATATCAGCTCCGATGCATTCCCCATTGTCGGATGCTCTGAAAAATCCATGTATTCCAACAGCTCCCTTGCCTCCGGGATTTTCCGGACCATCTCCTCGATATATTGTTTCTGGTTTTTGGTCGCCGGAAGGTTATCCCGTCCCCCTGCCATTTTTTCAACGCCTTCCCGTGTTCCTATATAACGGACATAATGTTCTATCCGCGGCGCAGGGACATCCCGCAGATAGCGGGATGTAAAAATCAGCTTTGCCATATACTTTTATTCCCGTCCCCTCTGATACCGGTATGCATCCTCAAACAGGACTGTTCCGTTGATACGGCTGACTTCCTCCACACATTTTGCATGGAGCTTCTGCAAATCCCCTTCATCCACCTCATGACTGTATGCAACCACATGGCAGAGCTTTGCCAGCTCCACTGCCATTTTAAAATCCATCCGCGCCAGACGGTTTTCGCTGTCCTTCACAGTCCCTCCCAGCATAGACGAGAGGGACTGCAAAAGATAATCCTCCGATTTTTCAGCAGAAAGGAATCCCAGATAAAACCGTAAAGCGTCCTCTATCATCTCTGTGCGGCTCAACGCCATCCCCTCCTGCACATAAGCATCTGCTGTCCTGACAAGCTCTTCATCCATCCGGATTGAAAATTTTATTTTTTCCGTGTCCATCCCCCTTTCTCCTTTTATCCCTTTCCCTTTTTGCAGAGCCACCCAAAAAACTGCTTCCTTTCCCGGTTTTCGCCGTTTCTGCCACCTGAACCCTGCAAAAAATGTTTCATGGGTGGCATCCTGTTTTCCCGCACGGCTTTGCCGGGCGGTGTATTACGGGCGAGGAGGCTTTTTTAAGCCACCCGCCCTTTAACCCGCACACATTTCGACCTTGTCCCATCCTCTTTTTCTCCGGAATCCTGCCCTTTCCCAAACTTCGCCAAACGCGCGCTTGACTGGCACTCATGCACATTTCCCCGCCCCTGCTCCCAAAAGCCCACACAGCGGCTCACAGACGCTTACAGGGCTATTCCTCTTCCCCTCTGGCTGCCGCCCTGCTCTGCCTTCTTCCAGTATTTCTTGCCTCTTCCACCCGGCTTACCCTGTCGTCGATGTATTCCCGGGTCGCCAGCGGCACATATTTTTCATAAAGCTTCTGGATGATGTCGTTTAATTCTTCCTGAAGGTTTGCATCCTTTTTCCCCATATGGAAGAAAAGCGCATCCAGTTTCTCCGTATTAAATGTGATTGTTAATGTCGTATTTTTCATTTGTTCCCTTTCTCTGCTTTCATCCGCAGCTAAAACAACCGTCCATACCCATACAGATGCCTCCGCCAATAAGCAGCGTTTAAGTCCGCATACCCGATCGGGTCACCTGCATGGAGCATCCTTCCCCCACCTACATAAATCCCCACATGGCTTACAGCGCTTCCTGAAGCATATGTCCCTGTAAAAAACACCAAATCTCCGGGCTGTGCCTCCCCCTGTGATACGGAGGCACACTGGTCATAAATCCCCTGCGCTGTTGTCCGGGGCAGATAACATACCCCCGACTGTGTATAGACCCAGCAAATATAACCGCTGCAATCAAATCCGGTCGCCGGGGAGCTTCCTCCCCACACATAATCCATCCCGATATATTTCCGTGCTTCCTCCATCAATGCGGCAAAACTTCCATCTCCCATCGCCTCCCCCGCTTCTCCGTTCATTCCTCCTCCGATACCTCCTCCTTGTTTTACAAGACTGTAAATTCTGCGGGCATTGGTTTTATCCTCCACACGGATCTCTTTTCCAAGCAACTGCGACAGGCTTTGGCATATCTGGTTCTGGTCAGAAACAGGAACCGTTACCGTAACGATATTTCCTTTCTCATCCTCTATTTCTTCAAAAGAAACAAAGCATTCCGCAAATTTCCTGTAATCGGCTCTCCTCATATGTTCCTGTTCTGTCCCGAAAAACAGTGTATAGAAATATGACTTGACCAGATCTGCATCAACTGCCCCGTCCCTGACATCCTTATTTATTTTACCAATCTCCCTGTCCAGATCTTGAAAGCTTTCCTGCATATCCCGGATATAACTTCTATACTCCTCCGGCATTTTTAAAGATATCCCACTGCCATAAAAAGACAAAAATACAGCCTGCCTGTTATGATCAGCAGTACCTGATAAGGAACATAACATTACTGAAATGATAAGAAAAAACGGGATACAAATGGCTGCTGTCACGGACAAAACTGCCGTCCTGACACGTTCATCAGTCATTGCTGTAAGCGCTCCTTTTACGGCAAACACTGCCCCTGATACCGACACAAGCCCTCCCCCTTCCATGTTGATATCTGTTAATATCCCATCCGGACACCGCCTGTGCCCTGCTGGTTTTCCTGCAGACTTTTTTCTGCCAGTCCATATGCCCTCTGGATGGCCTCCTCCAAAATCTCTGCATCAAAACCTGCTGACTGGTATCCCTCCCGGATGATTTCTGCGTAATGTTCCGATGGAATCCCAAATTCCCGTCCGGGAGTCATGACATATGCCATGACCCGCTGGCATTTCCCATCCACTTCCACCTCCATCATCTGCTTCCTATACAATCTCGGATACCCTTCATAACAGTCTAACGCCACCTCATCCCGGGCACCGATCTCCCAAAGCACCACCGGAACACTGCTTCCTTCCCGCGGCTCTACCGTCGCAACCGCTCCGTGCCTTGCGCCCCTGAACAGCAGCTCATAATTTTTCAATATCCCCTTCCCTACTACTTCTGCGGTCCGGCACCGGTCAGCCATCTGCTCCAGATTCATGTTGCTCCCGTATGCCATATACAATCTTGTCCTTCTGCCCATTTTTCTTCTCTCCTCATCCTCTTATCATCATCGTTCCTGTTTCCGTTTCCTCATCAGCTGCCTGCTCCTGCAGCCTGCAGCTTTCTGCCCGTTTTCGCCGCAGCCGCTCCTGCTGTGCGATTGCCTGAGCCGGGTCTCTCCACGCGATACACCCCGGCAGATTTTTCAGCAGATGATACCGTGCTGTTTCAAATTCTTTTCCATTTAATCCCAACCGCAAAAGCCACGTCCGGAAGGTATACTTCTCATTCGTTGTCTCCGTCCTGATTCTGCTCGCACAGGTCTGATTTAATGCCTGCGCCGTAACTGCAAGACAAAACTGGATATATGCCTTGATCTTCCCTGCATGGAGCGTCCCGTTGAACAGCCGGAATTCAACCGTCCCTTTCTGGAAAACCGAATGGAGGTTCAGACAATGATACCTGCTCTGGTCATAATGTTGTCCCCTCCTGCTCCTGCCGTTGTACCAGATTTCCTCTACCGCCTCCATACTGGTCGGACGCCGTCTGTTTAATTCTTCCAGAAAACGTTCCTCCACAGGCCTGCACCATCGATGCTGTCTCTCCACTGACACCCCAAGCGCCTTATAGATCAGGTCCTCCTTTGCCGCCATGATATTTGTAAGGTTTCTCAGTTTCCCTGCGTCAAAGGGAGAAGCATCGATATGCACATGGATGCCGCAGCTCTCATTTACGATCGCACCTTTCTTTTTCAACTCACGGATTAATTCCTGAATTTTTTCAATATCTTCATATCTGCAGATTGGGCTGACCATTTCTGTCCGATATACTGCACCCGCCGCTCTTTTCTCCCCGTTAACCTTCTTTTCCGCCCGGATGCTGCCGTCACTCATGAATTTCCACTGTCGTCCCTCCTGATCCACGGCTGCATATGTCTGGTAATAGGTGCCCACATATTCCGACCTTGTCCCAAAATATGTGGCGGCTACCTTGGCCGCCCCTGCCCTTGTGATCCCTGTCATTTCGATCTCTATCCCAAACCTCTGCTCCCTAAGTTCCATTCTCCCCCTCTATCTCCCGCCGGCATCCCCAAACAACTTTGCCTTGTGCTCCGGCGCATGCACCATCAGGTTATACCGCTCATTTCCACATTTATAAAGGCACACGCCCCTCTGCGGATACCGGATCAGCTGATATTCACATTCTTCCAGCTGCAGGGTATCTGTATAAAATTTTGCATCGATGCTCCCGGCATTGAACAAAAACTGATGGGTCGGGATTGAAAACAACGGCTTTGTATATTCCCGTATGCCGTCCAGATTAAAATCCTCCAGATTCTGGCTCGCAATGATCACGGCCGAATCCTTTTTCCTTACCCTCTTTGAAAAATTACGCACATATTCCACGGCGGTCAGGTTCGACAGGAACAGATAAAATTCATCCAGACTTGCCGCCGCATTTCCCTGTGTCAGCAGTTCATTGCTCATAAAAGAAAGCACATTAAAAAGCAACGCATCCTTTAAGCTCCTGCTCGCCTGCAAAAGTCCCTTTACCCCAAAGGTAATAAACCCGGAGTCTGTGATATTGGTGTGCCCGTTAAAAAACTTACTTTCTGCCCCCATGCACATGGAATGCAGCCCCAACAGGATTCCCTGCAGCATTTCTGCCGTATAAATCTGTTTGCCATTTTCATCAAACCCTTTATATTCCTCTTCCATAAAATCATACAGGTCTGATAAAACAGGATAATCATAAGAATTCATGCGGTCAAAATGACTTCTGTCACTGATTCCCCACTTGGCATAAAGCTTCTGTACCATGATCTCTATCACATCGAGCTCCCTGTCCGTAAAATCCTTATAGCTCCTAAAAAAATCCTTCAGGAAGCTGATATGCTGTGACAGGCGCGACCGGATGCGGAACGTCTGAGGTGCATCCGCATCCTCTAGCCCGCTGCTGTCATCCCATATTTTAGGCTCCAGCGGATTGATCAAAAACTCGCCGCCCATCAGGTCGATAAAACATCCACCCAAATTTTTCGTAAGCTCTTCATATTCCATTTCAGGGTCAAGGGCGCATATCCGCATGCCCGCCTCCCGTAAATTTGTTAAGATGAGCTTCAGCAGATAACTTTTCCCTTGTCCGCTGTTTCCCAAAATCAGGATGTTTGCATTGGTCTTATCATCCGTGCGTCTGTTAAAATCCACGATCACATTGCTTCCAAACTTATCCTTCCCGACATAAAATCCATTCGGGTCCGTTTTTCCGGAATAATGGAACGGATAAAGGTTTGCCACACTGCTGGCGGGCAATACACGTTCAAACTGATCCCCGAATAGATTCCTCCCTGTCGGCATCACACACCGAAATCCCTGTTGCTGCCGCAAAAGCAGACGGTCCACATTTAACTTCGCACGTATCAGTTCTGTCAGTACCTCTGTCTGTAAAAGCTTAAAACGCTCCAGGTCATGGGCACACAGCTCCAGATAGACCGCCGTATGCAAAAGCGGCTCCCTGTTTCTGTGCATCTGCGCCACAATCGCCGTTACGTCCTGAAGGTTACTTTCTGCCAGCACAGTCTGCTGTAGATCGTTCGTGCTGCTCCGGTCCAACCGGTTTTTATTTACCGCGTTGCTGATGATCCTTTTTTCTTCCATCGCCGTAACATGACGGGTATAGATGTGGAGCGTTACGCCATCCTTTTCCCCGAGATGGGACAGGATTGCCTGCTCATCCGTCGCAGTCGGGTATTCCCTGATCGCCCATACACAGCGATAAGTATTCCCGCATATAAAATGGTCTGTTTCAAACCAGATCACTGACGGCGCAATCATATCCAGAAATTCCCGGATATGAGAATCTTCCCTGTTTTCCTCAAAATCTTTCTGATGTTTTTTCAACTTTCTGCCTCCATGACTGAAAAAATCCCGTCTGCCTTCCGGCATCCGGGATTCGATTTTTTCCTGTTATATAAGTTCCTGCCCTTTTAATCCTCCTGAATGATCCAACGCTCTCCGTCAAAATCTTCAAACTTTTCCGTTGTCACATTTTGCTCATAATATACGGCAAGAAGGCGCTTGATGTCCTCCCTTCCCGCACTGCTGACAGAAAAGCCCTGTTCTTTCAGGGATTTTTCAATTCGTGACAGATAAGCCAGAGCCTCCCGCTCTTCTTCCTCCTTCAACCGGACGATGATTAAAAATTCCCTCGCTGTTGCCATCTGAACCTGTATCCGGTCAAGATGCTTCTGGTCTTTTTCCAGCAGGCTGCGCACCACAGGGTTTTGTTCCTCCTCCATCCTCCTGCGTAAGAACAGTTTATTCTCTTCAAAGCTCTCCCTGCTGTTTAAGCATAACATCTCAACTTCCGCTACCCCTTTCAGCACCGTCATCAATGCATATATCCGTCTCCCGATGCTCGCTTCTGACAGCACGGATAAATTTGCCGGTTTTATCAGAAAATACACCAGCGTCTCCTGACCGTATGTCACAAGTCCATATTCCGTAAGTGCCTGTACACCGATCAGATGGCGCGTATCTGTCTCCTGCCTCCGCTTTCTTTCCCTTTTCCCTATATATCCGCTCACTCTGAACACCTCCTCCATTCAAAGCTCTGCTGACGGATAAAGAAGAACTCACATGCATATCTGATAAAATCCAGAATGCTGGCATCCTCAAAACGGATCGTCAGAAACGCATAAACTGCCGTCAGCACTGCCGGGAAAAAGATTCCCGCCTGTGTCAGCGCCAGCACCGACGCCACCGCGCAGACCCCTGTAATCCCAAGGTCTTTTAATTGCCAAAGCCACAGGGTAGCCCTTGACTTTAAATTATCAGGGTAAATATACATATTTTTTTCTCCTCACACGCCTTCAAAATCTCCGTTTTCATCCAATTCTCTGTTTTTCTGCAAAAAGCAAGCGATCCGCCGCAGGACAAAGTCCACACAGGGAATCGCCACGCTATTTCCAAGGGCACGGTATCTCGCATTGTCAGATGCCCCCGGAATATCCGTCCATCCGTCCGGAAACCCCTGCAGCCGTTCGCACTCCAATGGTGTCAGGCGGCGCACCTGTTCTTTATTTTCTACAACGCACTTATCCCCATTGATATACTGGTTTCCTGCTCCCTTATAATCTGAATAAGTGAGCGTCCCGACTGTTTTCTGATAAGTTTCCTTCTCACAAAATACCGCATGACGGTCCATACACGTCAGACTGTAGCTCACATCCGGCAGACACCCCAAGCCATTTCCCCCATTCTGCAACTGTCTGCCGATAATATTTCCCGTAATACAATAGCTTCTGGGATTCATGGCACACTTCCTGTTTTCTTCTCCTGTCATCCTTCTATCCCCGCCTGTTTCTTCAGCGCCCAAAGAAGCTGCTCCGGGAGCTTCTTCCCCCTTGCTTTTACCCTTTCCAGTATCCCCCGGCACGCTTTCTGGCTCAAATAATATCTTTGGGGCGGTGAGTCCTCCAAAATCTGCCACAAGAAAGATTCGACGGCGACGCTGGGGGACTCCCCAGTATTGAGCGTCCAGCACTCGCCAAGCCACGCTGCATCGTTTTCCCAAAATGGCAGCCCCAGCAGATTCCCAGCGCCCGGTGTCAGGTCGAGGCACATCACAGGAACAGTCTGCGATCCGGATGATTTCCTGCAGGACCGCCCTGAAATCCTCCCCCGACGCACTGCTGAATGCTCCCGGCACATTTTCCCAGACCATATACCGAGGTCGTCTAAGGTCATCTGATATCCCTCTTGTACCATCTGCATCCCTCATCTCCTTTACGATCCGCACCTGTTCCATAAATAATCCTGACCGTTCTCCCGACAGCCCTTTTCTTTTCCCGGCTACGGACAAATCCTGACAGGGGCTGCCGCCGCAGATAATATCCACAGGAGGGATATTTTTCCCGTCGACTCTCGTGATATCCCCTAAATGTTCTATTTCCGGGAAATGGATTTTTGTTACCCGGATTGGGAATGCCTCTACCTCGCTTGCCCAAACTGGCTTTATCCCATTATGGACAGCTGCCAGCGGAAATCCCCCGATCCCATCGAACAGACTCCCCAATGTCCACATTCAGCTCCCCCTTATTCCAATTTCATCATCTGCTTTTTCTCAGCCCTCTGCATTCCTGCATTCCAAAACTGGATAGTATCCCCTTCCTTTTCCAAAAGCTCCTCCAGCCGCTTTATCAGATTTTCAACATGCCCCTGCCAGCCAATCCAGTTTTCTTCCTTCAGCCAGCCGTTCCACTGATATTCTTTGCTCCTTTCCCTGCTCCGTCTCAGCATATCTTTCAAATAGTTTCGGATTACCATGACCGTTTTCCGCTTTCCTTCAAACTGCGTTATTTTTGCAAAATTCATTTCTTTGCTTTTTTTATCGGAACCTCCATATAATCTATACTGCTCCCCATCCAGATACGCCATAATGACCTCTGCCAACACCATTGGCTTTGTATGCACTTTCCCATCTTCGCACACATCCCCATAAGCATCCCAGCATTTGCTTCCCCCACTCAACTTCTCCAACTGCAAATGCCCGTCCTTTGGAAGTATCTTTTCCAGCTCGATTATAATATCCAGCCCTTCATCCGACTCTAAGGCTTTGATTCCCCAGCATCCCATTTCCAAACCTCCTGATATCGTTTTTATTTTACCGTGATTGCCTGCACCACAGACCGGGTCAGGTTTATCGCCCCCTGCGCCGCATAAAATGCCCCCGTTACATTAGCCCTCGTTGTTGTATCCAGCCCAAACTGCCCTGCGATCCGGGGGACTTCCCCTGCCGATAACATCAGCCCCATCCCCAACAGCGCATGGTCCTTTACTGCCATCAGCCCTGCCGTCAGGATCACTGCCTGCAAAAAAGCTGTCAGGCACAGCCCTACCACCTGCTTGCACCAGCTGATAAATCCATCTGTATATCCCCGCGGGACACTGAACAGATAAAGGCTTCCAACAGAAATCTGGATGAGAAGGATGCCTCCCCTTTTTAAATTTGCAAAAAACACCTTTATGACCGCATATCCCATCAAGATCAAAAGGAATATCATTAAAATCGGGCTGTCTACTGCAGATATCCCGCCAAACACGCCCGACACAGCTGCTTCCTGCCAGGTCCCGGCATCCTTTAGCGAGGAAAGTATCCGCTGCGCCGCCTCCCCAAATGTCTCCCCGGAACCGCTCAGGCCACGCGTCAGACTTGCCTGCAGCGATACACACAGGCGGTACAGCTCCACCGGCACGGTCGAAAACAAGCTTGCCGCAAAAAAGCCCTTCAACGCATTTACCCCAGTTTCCCGTATGCTCCCTCTTCCATTTTGATACTCTATCCCACACTCAAACCCTGCTACCACAAGACCTGTCACATACAAAGCCCATGCCAGACAGGAAAAAAACATTACGATTGCCTGTACCCATTCCATTTCAAACAGGTCTGCCCCCATATTTCCCATCTGAGCAAAAAAGCTTCCCAAAAATCCTACGATCTGTCCATAGACCCAGTCCGTAATCTGCCCCAGGACCGTGTCCGCAACAAAATCCCATATAAACATCTGCCGCTCCCCTGTCCCTTTTTATCAGATTCCGAGTATCTTCCATACATACATCGGCGCAGTCAGCATCAGCACAAGACACACAAATAAGATAGCGGGCGGCGCCCAGTCAAACTGCCCGTGTTTGCGGTAATCAAAATATGCTGTCCCCAGCTTCCCGAAAAAGAAAACTGCCAGGATCATATCTATCGCCGGGAACACCACGTTGTCCACCACAGTTTTTATCTGCCCTGCCGCACTGCTCCATGTTTCCTCGATCACGCCCGCCACATTTGCTTCCTTTGCACACACGGGGAACGCCATCATCCCTGCCGCCAGCATGACAGCCCCCAGTAAACACACGACTTTTTTTGTTTTCTGCATTTAAAATCTCCCTTCTTTTTCATCTCCACGGATTCTGGGGCGCGATATGCCAGTCTTCCCATAGGTTCCCCTGTATCTGCAAGGTATCCGTCAGATTCCTGGCAAGCATCCCCGCCGGAGTCCAACAATCCATCAGCCATGTATATGGCGTATAACTTCCATCCGGATACCAGATTGGAGTAAAATGGGTCCTCCCCCTGTAAGTGCTGTAGCTGTTTTCAAAAAATTCATGGGTCATGCCATAGCCATCCCCCATGCGCTCTAATAATCTCCAGAAGGTTTTATATCCGAATTCCGGGAAATAGGTGACTGCATTCTGCGCAGGGGTTACCGCATCCGGCTGGTCTGTCTGCACAGAAGTCATGACCCTTTCATGAAACCCGTATCCTGATTTCATCGTTTTCCCATTTGCAGTCGGGGATTTTTCATCCCCCCAAAGCTCCATAGATGCACTCAGGCTGGCAGAATGACGTTCCAGCAAAAACTCCCACCAGCCTTCGTCAACCCAATATCCCTCTTCCTCTGCCTCCGGTGTCTCATGCCAGACCCATTCTGCCTTCCACCACGGCTTCCACACACTCCATCCTGTCGTTGTTGCTTCACTCCGATAAGGTATCTGCACAGCCTGAAAGCTATCGTTTCTATCGTTCGCATTCGGGTCCGGAGGGGGATTTTTCCCAAGCTCTGTAATCCTTGCCGTAATGATCCCTTTTTCTGCAGTTCCGCCTCCCTCTACCGTTACAGGGATTTCCATGACCTGCTCCTCTTTTGGCGTTGTCCATCGTACCCATGCCAGCTGTTCCTCCCCTTCCGGATAATAGACATTTTCTACCCTGTAATCACGCCCACCTATCTGAAATGTCACAGTTACCGGATGCTCCGGGTCGCTCTGTCCCCCCTTGATCCGGACAGACGTGATGACTTCTGTATTTGTCCGGTATTCATAGTCATAGCTCGCTACTTCCGGTCCTTCCGGCAGGATATCCTGAAACCGGACAATCCCAAGCCCAAGGCTGCTTTTTATTTCTTCATCCGATACCGTCTGGTCCGTGCTCTTTCCCCACGCCGGATATCCTAAATCCCCTGTTTCCAAAAACATGGACAGCGGAAGGTTTTTATGCGTAAAAGATACCATCCGCTTCCGCAGCCCGCCGCTTAGTTTCTCATCATAAAGCGCAGCTTCCGTAGCGGTCGTTGCGATCATGCTCCCCTGAAAACGGTAATAACCGACCGGCTCTAAAAGCAGCTTATATCCCCCGCTTACCAACACTTCAAAGTCCATCCCGGTCAAACCTGCGATACTCCTGATGACCTGTTCATCCGTAAAATAATTTTTGATCGCTTCGATATTGGCAGCACCATTGCTTTGAGAACTGATAATCTTAGGCAGTGCCTGCGCAGGGTTCACATATTCATAAGTGCCTGTATCCACTGACAGGGCAGTTCCTCCAGAATAAGAAAGTTTACATACCTTCCCGAAAGAGTAATCTATTTTCGGTTTTTTGTTTGTCAGGTCGACCGGCCTTGTGACCGGCTCCCTGCCCTCTGCCCGGACCACCGTCACACGCACCCCGTCATTGCCCGGCGACCACACATTCTGGCTGCTCCCCTGCCCCATGCTTCCCCCGCCGCCGTCCACATTTCCATCCCCCACTGCCTTCACTGGAATGGCACACAGCCAGCAACAAAGGAACACAGCACATAAAATCCTCCATTTTCCTTTCACCGCTTTCCTCCCATATACGAAAAAAACACCGCTCTATGCGGTGCTTTTCCCCATGATGTTTAATCCATCACGCCTATCTTATTTCCGTTTTCATACATATCCTGCGCGACAGTTCCCGAGCTGCCGCCGCCCTCATTTTCCACCCAGCCAAAGCCCGGTATAAAAATCTGTCCACCATCCGTGTCGCCCGCCTGAGGTTCCTCCTGCCCCGTTGTTTCCCCCGGTGCATTTTCTCCCGGCTGCTGATCCGGGTTTTTTAACGCCTCCTCCGGCACCTCCGGTTTTTTCACATCCAGCTGGATGCTTTGCACAGTGTCCTTCTCCTGTCCGTCATCCGCCCCATTCTCCAAGCCATCCTGTGCTGTCTCTCCCGATTCGGTTTCCGATTCTGTTTCAGCCTGCAGGCTCTCCGGTTCTGTCTCCACTATCCCATCCCCGTTTTGCGCCCCTTGCCCTTTTTCTTCCTCCTGTTCCATATCCACCGTTATCTCTGTAACTTCCCCGGTTTCTGCCTCAAACCGTTCCTCCGGCACAGCTTCCGGCTTTAGCTGGAACCAGATTGCCACCAAAAGCCCTGCACACAATAAAATGCCTCCTAAAACCAGAAGATACCTTTTTGCCTTTTCTGTCAGTTTCATCTCTCTTCCTCCATATTTATCCATTGTTCCCCTGACCACAACATACTATAAACGGTCCGCAAAGTCTATCACTACCTAAAAAACCTCCGTATATCCTGCCTGAACTTTCAACTCCATCTCAAGCGGTAATAACATTTTCCCTAAAAAACGCACCGGGGCTTCCATCCGGATTATTCCCTCCGCTTCAAAACGCTGTGTCCCCGACGGGTCTGATGGCGCAAACGGTGCATTCCGTATCGTAACTTCCAGCCCATCCAGCGCAAATTCTTCTGTCTGTCCATCCCCCATATATTTGAAACGCCTGCCGCCATCCAGCTGTGTCCCAAGTATTCTGTCCAGCTGTCCGTACACATCCCCCGTATCCAACGTTTCTTCCCAGGCATCCTCCCCAAAGGGCTGATAACTTCCGGAATATCCCTCCCGCACACCATGATAGACCCCTGCATAATTATCATTTACCACGGAGATGATCGCATCTTCCAATGCATCCCTTACTCCGACTGCAATAATCTGGAGCCGGAAATACTCGCTGATTCCGCAAAAAATGACCAATAACGCCAACGTTACCGCTGCCGCCATCGGAACTCCTGAACCGCCCTTCCCCTTAAGGCATTCTATCGTCCTGCACACCAGTCCTCTTATCTTTTCTTTCCGTCCGCCTTTTATTTCCAATACACCTCCGATTTCCCTGACGCCTCTGCCCGCAATGTGACCGGGAACGAACCAAATTTTCCAAACAGTCCGATATTTGTTTCATAGGTGAGCGTTACGGACACATCCTTATTTAGCTGTATCCGCCCCTCCTGCGACCATGAGATATCCGGTTCCAGACCTGTTTTTTCAATCAGGCTTTCCTCCCGACGGTCGGTTTCTGCCCCCACCCGACCTGATATTTCCGCTTCCCGCACCAGCTCTGTAGCAAACACATCCAGCTGCTGTTTTTTTACAAACACCGGGAGTACCTGCACACACAGCGCCAGCACCAGCATCCCGCACAGGACCAGAACGACCATATCCACATATCCTTCCCCGCTCCGGTCCCGCCACAGCCGTTTCCACCGTTTTCCCATCTTTCCCCTTCTTTCTTTAAAACATCCCGCCCAGATTCTCTATTGCCACATAACAGATGATCGTAAGATATGTGAGCAAAAAACACATCAGCATCACAAAGGAAAACACCCTTATCTTAGGCGGTATCTTCTGCGCCTCTGCCTTTAACCTCTGCAGTTCGATCTGCTTAAAATCATGGGACAGCATCTGAAAATACACAGCACTGTCATCCCCGCGCAGCACCCCTATCAGCCCCCTTACCACATCCGACAGCATCGGGGAGTTGATTCTTGATTCAAAACGTGTTAATGCAGCTTCATAGTTAGAGGACCTCATATCCGCTATCAGGATATCCAGCTCACCTGAAAGGCTCTCTCCCGCATTCATGCGAAACCGCTCCAGCATCCCGACCACATTCCTGCCTGATTTTAATTCCTGTTCGATCGTTGCGACCAGCCGCGGAAGCTGCGCTTCAATCTCATCCCGCTTTGCTTTCAACCGTTCGTCGGCCTTTTGCATCTCCTGAAAGTATAGCAGCACCGCCAAAATGACGATTACCGGGGTTAAGAGCGGAACAAAAAGCACACAGGGGATGGTACCCAATAATACTGCCCCTGTCTTTACAAGGGCATACGCCTGATAGACTTCCGGGGAAAGGTTCATTCCCCCTGCCTTTAATATCCGGTCCAGCCTCCCTCTCCGGTATGCTTCCATATGGATATATTTTGACAGATACACTGCCGCTGACATCAGACAGGCTTCTATGGTCTTTACCGTCTTTTTTTCCTGCCGGACCGTCCCCAGCATCGCCCGCGCCGTCCTGAGCGTCGGGAGCCTTAAAAAAGAGCTTGCCAGAAAAAACAGCCCCATCGCCAGAAATACACCAAATAAAAAAAGAAGAACTGTCACTGGTATTACCTCCTGTACTCGATCGGACGGGTCAGTTTCACTACAAAACCCGCTGAAATAAAAATTGCTGCCGCTGTCCCTGCAAGGATGACCTGCCCCAGGACAGTATGCATCAGCACTCCGTACCACTCTTTATTTAACAGATACATCAGCGGGATATTCCCAACCACAAAGATGACCATGATCAGAAACTCCTTTCTCGGCTCTGCGATGAGGTATTCCAGCTCTGCGTTTACATTACGCATATCGGATAATTTTGACACGATCGGTACAAGCGTCGTTTTCAGGCTGCGGTCTCTCTGACAGTCGCTGAGAGCATCACACCATTCCCCGAACACCTCATTATCAATCCGTCTTTTCATCGTATGCAGTGCTGCGTCAATATCCGGGTCCACCATCCGCACCTGCATCAGAAACGCTCCAAACACTTCTGATACCGGCGGGTTCAGATACGAAATATTTTCTTCTACTGCCGTCACGATGTCCTCCGTCCTAAGGTATGCCGTCGTTATCACGGACAACGCTGTTTCCAGCTCCGCCGATACATCCCTTTTGTAATGGTGCGCGGTCAGCTTCACATACCAGAACGGGAGAAACAAAAATCCTGACGCCAAAACCGGGGCTAAGAGCAAACTCCCCAAAAGCCCTGCCAAGACCGCCCCGATCAAAAACAGTATGAGCGAAACGGCGCACACCATTGAAAACCGTTCCCCCCGCCCGGTCAATTCAAGCACTTCCTGTGCTTCCAGAATCTCCCGGCGCAGGATTCCCTTCTTTCGTTTCCCTGTCGATTCCCTGATTTTTTCCCTGATCCCCTGTCTGGGATGGATAAACGAATCAAACAGCCCCTCTGTAAATTCTGATATATTGAGATTCAGAAGCAAAAAAAGCCCTGTTACCAGCCCTGCACAGGCAAGCGTTTCTATTGCGATCATTTTTTCTGTCCCTTCCTTCCATTCAACGGTGCAGCAAGCCGCACCAACATCTCCTGCGGCATCCCATTCTCCATCAGCCGCCTCCTAAGGCTATCCGAAATGGCATTGACCCTCCGGTGGCTGCCTTTTACAATAAATTTCCCGTTTTCGATCCGGTTCTCCTCAATCTGATACTCAAATAATGGCCGGAAGCTCCGTGTCCCGTCCGGAAGTATCTCGCATTCCATGATCTCCATTAAACGCCTTTCCTTGTTTTCCAGCTGCTTACAGAACGCAACGATCGGATACGCTTCCGTCACAAAACCCATCAACGTTTCATCCCGCATCTCCACTGCACGCTTACACAGGGAAACCATCCGGCGGTATGTCGCATCACAGCTCATGGAATGGATCGTCGTCACGACCGCCACTCCCGTCCGTGCCGCTTCCTGCGCCGCATTTGCCTCCGGTCCCCTCATTTCCCCGACTACGATAATATCCGGATTAAACCGAAGGGCCATATCGAGCAGCGCCGTCTGGTCAATCCTCTGCCTCTCATTTTCACTGTCACGGGTCAGGGTATGGATTACGGAATTTACCACCCGTCCCTCTTTTCTGCGTACCAAAGCCAGCTCCCTCGAACCGTTCTCGATGCTGTAAATACGCTTATTGTCCGGTATGGTTGTCAAAAGCCACCCCAGAAGTGTTGTTTTTCCCGAGCTGGTTGCCCCCGCCACACACACGGAAATGCCATATCGGATACACTCCGCCAGAAAATCCAGCATTTCCTCCGTGGCAGTCCCGCCATCTATAAAATCCTCTTTTTTCATATTCTGCGGGTTTACGATACGGATTGACGCTGCGACACCCACATCTTCATCCACCACCGGGGTTTTTAGCACAGCAATGCGGATATTTTTAGCCAGATGTCCCAGCACGCTCGGGCTGGCATCATCCAGCACCATACCGGATACATGCAGCATCCGACGGACCACATTGACCGCATGCTCCGGGCTTTCAAAATGTTCCTCCAGCTTTCTCGTCTCCCCGCCCGAAAACTGTACCTCCACATCGTCCCATGCGTTGATGTCAATCTCCTCGATCCCTTCTCCGTAAACATATTTTGTCAGGAAGCCAAATTCCGCCATCTCGGAATAAATAGCATCGATCAGCTCCTCCGTCCCCATCCCTGCCACACATATCCTGTGGTCCTGGATATACTTTCCTGCAAACCGCCTGATCTGTGCTTTGACCTCATCGCTTCCCCCCGCCGTTACAAGACCGCTGTACTCCTTTGACAGATACCCCTGCACTTCCCGAAGCACGGAAGAAAAATCCCGGCTCTCTCCTGAGGCAAAAAACAGGTCGCTGCTTTTCATCCTGCCCGGTTCTTTTCCTGTGCAGGGTCTGTTTTCAGGTAAACGTCCCTTTTCTTCTTTCTGCTCCCTTTCCGTCGCCGCCTCTGTTTCCTCTACATCTGGATTTTTAAAAGCTTCAGATAGGTCTGCGCACCATCCGGCCCGGCTTCGCCTTTCGCCTAACATCCAAACACCTCCCCGGTTACCGCCTCTATCGCCCTCCGAAAGCCTCTGCTCTCCTTTAATCCCAGCTCTTTAAACAGGTTTCCTTGCAGCACCTGCTCTTCCACTTCTCGGGAATATGGAATCTGGAATACGGTATTCCCCAACACCTGCTCCATATGTGCGCTCGCTTCATTCGGCCGAACATTACTCGCAGCCTTATACTGCTTGTCCGCATCCCATTTACTTTCTTTCAAAAGCGGCAGCTGGCTGGAAAAATAGCTGACAGATTTCAGGTCGCACCCTGTCAGCCTCAACACAGAATCAGCCTCCATCAGGGAAACTGCGGAAAGGATGTCGTTGGCGATATAGCTGCTGCAGTCAATGATGATACATGGTGCGATCTTCCTCAAACACTCCAGCAGTTCCTCTGCCTGCACCCTTTCATATTGCGGATAAGTGTATTCATTCTCCCCTTTCCGCATTCCAAGGATTGTCAGATGCCGGAGTTTCTTATGGGTAATACAATGATGCCGCACAAGATTCTCCGTCACATGGGCTGCTGCGAGGATACTTCCTAAAGAATGCTCTTCTTCCAGCTCCCCCGGAGGACAGATACAGGGCAGCATTGGCGTATTCATATCGCACAGAAGCAGTGTTACGTCCTGCTTCTGCATTGCCAGCCGCATGGCAAGCTTGGATGCGACTGTCGTTTTTCCGCACCCCGGACTCCCCCACACCGCAAGCATCTGGTTTTCCGGTTCCTCCCGATACGCTTCCTCTTCCTCTGGCTGATGGCAGAAAATGCTGTTTTTTATAAAATTCAAGGCTCCTGCACCTCCTGCGGCTCTTCTGTACTTTCTTCGCTTTCCTGTATTTCATCTGCAGACAGGCTTTCCTCTGCTGTATCTTCTGCTTCAGCATCATTTTCAGGCAATTTATCGGTTACATGCACTTCCATATCTTCTGTCTGTCCGTTGTCCTTCCCGTCCTTTTCTTTTTCCAATCCCTTTAAAATGGAATCCTGAGCAGCCACAAATTTTTCAGCATTTTCCCGTTCTCCACGATAGACCAGGGATAAATGGATTTTCCCTTCCGCCTCCAGCTCTGCCAAAAGCTTTGATTGCTCCGGGGCTGCCAAAAGCGTTACGGTTCCCGGAAGCTCTTTTTCTTCCCCTTCTTCCTGCGCTTCTGTATTCGCATCATTTCCGCTGGATGCCGTTACCGCGATCACTTCCATGTATTTTAATTCCGGCAGTATTTCTGTCGTCCCCTGCTTTTTGTAATCCGGCGCGATCACTGAAACAATATCCCCGCTCTTTAACTTTCCGGACAAGCCATTGGCAAAGGCTTTTACAGAAATGGAGATTGCCTGTTTTTTTCCATCCAGATGATACAGATAAGCATTTTCTGCAGCCGGTTCCACTTCCACCTTGGAAGTCAGGATATAGTCCCCTTCCACAAAATCTGCCACCGCATACTTCCCGATCACCGCATAAGGGTTTCGCGCTACATTTTCAGGAAGATTAAAGCTTCCTACTTCCACTGTCTTTACCATATCCGCCGTAATCTTTTCCCCGCTTTTAATCTGCTTTACGACCCGCACGATCTCCGCCTTATTTGCAAGACTTTTGTTAAAAAGCGGCGTGATGCCGAAACAGATCAGCAGTGCCGCTGCAATACACATTACCCCCAAAACTGTCCGATTCTTAAAAAACTGCATTGATATTCTCCTTTTTCTCTACAAGAGAGGGGCGGTCTGGATACCGCCCCTCCCTGTTACGCCTGTTTTCTTCTGCGCCCAAAATAAATCCCTATTGCCGTGGCAGCGGCCATGATCCCTAACACAAGCATTCCTTTTTTTCTCATCTCATCCATCCTCCTGTCTGTAAACAATAAATAACAGCTGCTCCAAAGCACAAAAAAGGGCACAATGGAAAACCCTTTTCCTTTCCATCCGCCCTTTTTTGCAAATAGACATATCCTAAAAACAATACCAGGCCGATCAACGATGCGCTGACCGCCCCCTGCAGACCGAGGACCATTCCACTGCTCCCTGCCAGCTTAATATCCCCGCCGCCAATCCCTTTTCCCTCTTTTCCGCATAATGCCGCAACCAAATACGGCACTAAAATGAATCCTCCCAGAATATAACACGGGGAAACATTCAAAAATAACACCCTCAGGCATGCCGTCATCACAATCCCTGCCTGCAGCCGGTCTGAAACCTCCCGATACCAGATGTCCCTGACCGAAACGGCTGCAAGCAAAGAAAAAAAAGCTGTAGAAACCAGCATTTCCATCCAAAACACCTCTGCAGCCTGAAATGCCGGCTCAGCCTGCATAATCAAACATCTCCTTGACCCGGTTCGTCAGCGTGGGCAGTACCGTATCATTAAACAATGCATACAGCCCGGCAAGAAGCAGCGCCCCCAATACCACTGCGATCAGGATTTTTACTGCGGTATCCACATATCCTTCTCCCGACGTTTCTGCCAGCTTTGTCTTTGCCTCCCATACTTTCATGACTACAGCCGTGTGGGCTTTCCTTACCTGATTTCTCCATTTTCCCATCTTCCCATTCCTCCATTTTTTCATTGCATCTGCACATACCCTGCTTCTTCTCCCGGTCCCGGCGGTGGGCTTCCATATCCCTGCACTGCCGCTGTCTGTACCTCCCTCATCACCTGCCGGTATGCCCCCAGAACCTTTCCATAAAGCTGTTCCCTGAATTCTGCAGTTACAGGAAAACATACTTCCGAATAACCATCCACTGTTTTACGGCTTGGCATTGACACGAACAGACCGTCCCTGCCTCCTTCTACAATTTTGATTCCCCGCACTCCAAAGCATCCTCCGATCGTTGCAGATGCGTAAGCTCTGATCCCACCCTGTCCTCCGGGCGGGCACACGGATGTAATCCGTACCTCTACCTCCTGCATAATGTGCTCTCCTTTTTCTTTTGTTCTGTTTTTTCATGACCTCCCCTTCCTCGTGCTACATTTCTAAACATGACTCCATCCCCGGCTCTGCTCCCTCAAACGGTATCTGTACAAACCCGATCTGATCCACATAATAAAATGTGCTTCCGTGTCCATCATACAGTTCTAGGACATCGCTGACAGACAGGACATGCCCCTTGTATCCTTCCGGAAGCTCTGCCTGAAACGCATAATAGAGGCTTTCAAGGTCATCCGTCTTGGCGATCCCGTCATAGACTATCCGATACTTTACCCTGTCCGGTTCCCCAAACAGCCTCTTTGTCTCCGCATAGCTGATAAATTTCATCTCAATATCCACTCCCGGGTCTAACTGCCATACTCTTACCCGCTTCACACCTCCGGGGGCTTCCTTAATATCTTTTCGGCTTTCCAGCAGTTCAAACGTCCTTTCTTCCCAAACGATATCCCTGATCTGCCCCTGCTTTTTCAGAAACCCCTCCAGCTCCGACGTGTGGAATACAGGGTCTGCCACCGCATATCCCTCCCTCACATATCCGGCACGGTTCCCATAGAACACGATGATCCCGTTTTCAATCCATACCTGCTTTGCCATCTGTTCCTCCCAAAATCCTTTTATTCAAGCAGGTCGCCCGAAGGCTCTACCCTTTTCCCCTGTCTTTCCTCCAGTATTACCTGTCCGTCCAGACTACAGATTTTGATCCGGTACTGGTATCTTTTCTGCATCAGTACATATCGGTGCGCTTCCTCCATACTTCTTAAGGCAACCCCATCCGACAATCTGCCATCCTCTAAAAAACAATACCCCCAGTACCGCCCATTCCCCTCCGGCTTTCTTCCACCCGGACAAATCTGTGACAGATGCAGCCTTTCCTTTTCCCCGAGAAGTTCCGGCCGCAATATACCGAGCATATTTTCACGCCACCCGATATGTCGCTCCCCGTTTTCCAAACAGATCAGCCGAAGCGCCCCCCTTTCTGCTAAAATCCCGGAACCTTCTCCCCCGAGGCACAGAAAAATCTGGCCGCTTTTCTCCTCCTGCCTTAACACGACCACCCTGTCTATAAGGCACTGGGAGCCATCACATGGTTCGCAATCTTTCTCTGTATACATCTTTATATACCTCACATTTCTCCTGCACCTTCCTCTGCCGTCATGTCCTCTACTGTCCCGTGTGTCTCTCCAGACATCTCTTCCTGTCCAGGCTCAGTCTCTTCTACACCTCCGTCCTCGGATGGAACGCCCGTCTGGATTTCTTCTGTTTCTGCAGGTTTCTCTATGACCTCTTCTGTTTCCGGAAGCGTCCCGGCCTCTTCCGTACTTTCCTCTGTACTCTCCCCTTCTGTCTCTGCTTCGGTCGGGCTGTCTGTATCTACAGTTTCCTCTTCCGTTTCGGGTACATCCCCATTCTCCGGTTTTGGCATCGGCGGCGGAGGCGCTGTATCTGCCTGCGGTCTTACGATCAGCTCCAGGCCTATTTCCGGCACTTCCATCACACGCGGGCTTGTATCCATTTTTCCGGCTTCCGGATACACGATGTGCGCTCCGGTAATCTGACCATCGCTGAGTCCACAGCCCAGCTCATAATAAATCGGCTTCCCATCCTCTGATGTGGGCAGCTTACATTTTAAACTTCCGCGCTTATTTGCCGGCTGGTCACCGCAATCATAAGCAACTCCCCAATACGGGTCGCCGCCAGCCCAGTCCACCCAGATCGGATGGGATTTGCAATGGCTGTTATGCTCATGCGTCCAGTTATAGCAAGCGTTCTGATGGGTATGGTAAACTGCCTTTGTATAGCAGCCGCCCTCCACATCCTGATGTGCAACCTCCCCCACATGCGTCCCCTCTGCGTCTGTGTGGTAATGGTAATCATAGGAAATTTCCCCCGGTACCTCCTGCACGCCGATCACAAGCTTCTGGGGAATCTGCAGGATAGCTTCCCTAAATTGTGAAAATGTGGCATCCTGACTTACTTCCATCCCTTTTGTGAGCAATGCGGATGCCAATCCCTGCTTTCCATTACTCACAAATGTAAAAACCGATTTTAACTGGTCGTTTAATTCCGTTTTAAGCTGCGTAAGAAATTCCTGCATACTGGTCTGATACGCGCCAACAGCATTGCCGACCCCTTCCAGCCCTGCATTCATGCTGGCGTTATGCTGCGTAATGCTTTCTTTGATACCGGAATGCCCTTCCTGTACCTTCGCACCATGGGCAGAAATACTATCTAAAATAATCTGCTGGTTCCCCTTCAAATCTATTCCCAGCTCCCCGATAGCATCCTGACCGGCACCCTGCGCCTCCTGCAATTTCTCAAAATAAACTTCCAAAGCACTATTCAAGGAAGAAAAAGACGCATTCAGCTGATCCAGGTTTTGCTGCATTGATGTCCCGAGGCTTGCCCGCATCCCGTCAAGCACCTTTAACGTTTCTGCATGATCGGCTTCTGTATCCGCTGAAAGCTGTGTGATCAGTACCTCCAGCTGCAGATATGCAGCTTCCAGTTCACCGTCTATCTTTTTTGTGGCTTCCTCGATAGCATGCATCAGCTCCTGACAGTTTTCCTCCTGTTTCTGGTCCATCGTTTTCAGCGCAGCACCGATCTGTTCTTTTGTATCAGAAATCTGCACATGGATTTCCGACAGCCGTTCCTGAAGCCCGGCTGCAGACAGATTGATGTTTTCAGACAATTCTTCTAATGATGCCTTTGTCAAAAGCTCCATCGAAGAGAAACGGCTTTCTATATATTCCATATTTTCTTTTGCCGTTCCCTGCAGATTCTTCTCCAGCTCTTCCAGTATCCCTTCCAGCTCACTCTTCTTGTCAGCCATCTCTCCCTTTAAATCTGTACCGAGCTCTGCAAGCGCTTTCTGTCCGCTCTCCCCGATTTCCGTTAACTGCTCCTGTGTCTTTTTGACCGCATCGTCCAATTCCTGAAACTGCTTTAACAGCTCCTCCTGATGCAGCTGCCCTTTCTGAGCCATCTCTTTTAATGTATCCGAAAGGGTTTCCTGTGCATCTGCCAGCTGCTCCCTGACGCCCGAAATCTGCTTTTGCAGCTCTTTTGAGCTTTCCCGTATCGTTTCTTCATGTGCTGCATGATATTGCTCCAGCTTTTCCTGTGTCTGTCCGACTGCCTGATCGACCCGTGAAAGCCCTTCCCCAATCTCTTTCATGGACTCCGAAACCTGTTCCCTGATCAGTTCCGTTTTTTCCTTCAGATTTTCAACAGATGTCCCAAGAGACTCCCCTTGAGAAAAAACCTGCTCCAGCGTATTCTGGTTATCCTGTATCTGAAGGTCCAACTGCGTCAGATGCTCCGAAACGGACGACAGGTTTTCTTCCATCTGCGCTGTCACACTGCTTTCCAGATGTTTGACCGTCGTCTGTGTCTTTTGCTCCGATGTGTACACTTCCTGATAGGCATTCACATATAAATCCGTAAGAGCTTCCGCCAACTGATGGATTTCCTCTCCGGAAAGCCCTAAATTTAATTCCAGAATCGCCTGTTCCAGCGCTTTCACCGCAGATTCACGGTCAAAGGAGCTTCCATCCCCGAACAGTCCCTCCAGCATCCGGATTGCGGTATCGATCACTTTTTCCTTTTCGCTCTCCCCCAGTCCCGAAAGCATCTCCAGCCCATTGTCCTCTCCCTCCAGATATGCTTCAAAAACTTCCTGCATGGTCGGGATTTTTTCCCTGCATCCATGCATAAGTCCTCCTGTCAAAAGTGCCGCTGCCACAATTCCTGCCCCTGCCAGCAAAACGATACGATTCCTTTTTCCAGTTTCCTTCTTCTGTCTATTACGGCTGGTTTCACAGCCATCCTTTTTTCTTTTTTCCATCATCTTTTCCTTTCTTCTCATTAATCGTTTTCTCTTCTGGACCGGTTGGGTCCCTGCACCTGCCTGTACCTTTTTTGTTCATCCCGTTTTTTCCTCATTTAAAAGCCCTGATAGGTCTGATATCAGGCTCAGCCTTAAACGGTCCGGCATTGTACGGAACGCTGCCCTCACAAATGCTTCTACCGTCTCCGGGGACTGGTCACCCGGTTCGATCACTGTCACTTTACGCAGTGTTACCTTCCCGTCCGCTATCTCCAACGCCACGATATCCCCATATCCAATCCCGGTTTCCACACGCAGCTCCTTTGGAATCAATACCCTACCTTTTGCATCCATCAGCTTATATATCCTCTTCTCCACTACTCCCCTCCCTGTTTTCTATTTCCGCAAGATTTTGGCAAAATGCTTCTGCCTCCTCTTTTGTCACACTGATTTCCATTTTTTCCAAATCCAGCACGAGGGAAGCAATCTGTGCACATTCTTCCGTCAGGTCTTTCATCCTCGCCCCCGGCCTGTATCCGCCGCACGTCCGGATGTATCCCTTTACCCGGCTGTCATACATCCCTGTCAGCATATTTTTTATCAGTGCAAAATAAACGCCGACCATGCAGGGATCCTCTATCCTTACCGCCGGCATACCATCCCAGCCTAAAGCCAGCTGCTGTCTGCCCCCGGTGCGCGATTCGATCAGTTCCCGTGCCCGGTAAAGTTTTTCCAGATTTGTCATCCCCCACCTCCCAGAAATTCCGGGGCAAAAAGAGTCATCTGACCGCTGCTGCGACGCTTCTCCTCCGGATCATAGTTCGTAATGATCAGCTCCCTGTACTCGCTCCCTTTCTCATAGCGCTGTGCCATGTTATTCAGGCGGGTTGCTTCGGTCAGATAATACCCTGCGTACAAATCCCTGATATAGCTGCAGTCGTTATAGCTGACCATCCACTTTCCCTGACATCCTGCCAGCGTGTTTTTTAACCGTATATGGTCCTGCTCCGGGAAACTCACTTCGTAATAATCTTCCGTCATATAATAGGGCGGGTCACAATAGAAAAAAGCGCCTTCCCGGTCATACTGCCGGATCAGCGCCTCAAAATCCTTATTTTCAATCACGGTATCCGCAAGCCGTTCCGCCGCCTCCCTGATCAGAGAAAAAACCTTCCTCACATCAAAAGGCTGGCAACTGTAGGACGTGCAGCCGCTCCCATAGCTGTAGCGGATTATCTTATAAAATGCGGCTGCCCTCCGCACATCCTCTGCCACTGCTTTCCCCTGCAAAAGCCCCTGCATCTCCTCAAATTCTGCCGGCGGAAGATTGTGAAATGCCAGCTCCAGTTCTTCTGCTACCTGCTTTCTGCCACACTCCCCCATTTCCAGAAAGCTTTTAATCTCCATAAACTCATCCCGGCTGTTCAGCGGCAAAAACCCCAACACCTGCAAAAGCTCCCATGTCCTGTTTTTTACACACCGGTAAAGGTTGATCAGGTCTGCATTGTAGTCATTAAACACTTCCATCACACCCTTGTCCGGTTCTTTTCCAAACAATACCCAGCCGCCACCACCAAAAACCTCAATATAGCGGTCATATTTTGCGGGCATCATCCCATAAATGGTTTTCCGCAGCGCTTTTTTACCGCCTACCCATGAAATAAAACTGTTCAGCTTTCCCCCTGTCCTTTCCTCTTTTCATACAATATCCACTCCTGCCCGGATTTTATTTTCTCCCGAGCCACTGCTTTAATTCTGTCTCAGAAATCTCCTGAAATTCTCCCAGCGAAATATATTCTCCTGCCATTTTTACAGGATTTTCCGGATGATACTCCCCATCCGCCCCAATTGGCAGCTTTTCCCTGCAAAGGATACTTCCCATCCGCCTGTGTTCCACACGCTCTTTTATTTTTCCAAAACTGCAGTCCTCCCTCTCCGAGTCCTCCACCTCATAGCAAAAAATCCCTTCCGGCACACTATTCCGGTCCAGCCTCATATAAGAAAACAGGCAAACCCTTCCGTCTACCTCGACCAGATCATATCCTTCCATCTTTGCATCAAATCCCATTGTTTTCTTCTCTCCTTATCTTTTGATTTTTCCTCTTCCAAGCTCCCCTGCTTCCTTCATCCCATCCGCATCCCTATCCCTCCCCTCCCGACATCTGAATGCCGCAATGATGCATCCTTTAACTTTTCTTCTGTCGTAATGAAATAGTCGCTGCCCGAATTCCAAAAACTGACATACAAGTCCCCCTCTTCTGTCCGGATCGGGCGCTGCTCAAATCCCTCTCCCCATCCGTCGCTTGCCTGACCGCTCCATTCAGCTATTACCGCATTCAGCTCTGTATCTGAAAGCTTCCCATAGCTTTCTATCTCCAATACTCCCCACAGCTCCCCCTGCCACACTTCCACATCGGGGAACATCCGGAATACTTTCTGTCTAAGAATCCGGTTTCTTATATATTCCGCTAACCCACGGTCGCCTTCTGTATCCAGCTGCTCTTTTATGAGCTGCTTTTTGATCGCACTGACATACCTGCACAGCTGCGTTGGCGTGATTTCCTCAGGCTCATCTGATTCATACCCTTCCTGTCCATACATGAGCGCCGTTAAGGGGCTAAACAGTCGTATCCCCTCAAATTCCTTCGGCAGCATCTGTATTGGCTTATCTTTCCGGAATATCAAGCCATGTTCCGTTTGTACGATTCCATTCTTTTCCATTTGGGAGAATCCATAGCCTTCTATGTCAATAAATGGCGCGATTTTCTCATCCAAAACAATCTGTGCCTCCTCCAGCAGATATTCTCCATAATCCTCCGCTGTCACAATTTTTTCCGGGAGGAACTCATACAGTTCCAGCCGCATGGCAATTTCCACCACTTCCTGCATATTTTCCGGACGTTCTGCTTCCAAAGCAGAAAACAATTTTTCCATCCCTTCTTTCGAGCACAGGAACTTCTCCTGTTTTAAACACCCCGCAAATGCATTCATCCCCCTGATTCCATAGGACAACGGAAGGACCTCTTCTATCCCCTGATACCGGCTTCCATAAAAACAAATCCGTCCTTCTTCTATATCAGACACCCCCAGCACTTCCGCGACCCTCTCCAGCTTTTCCTCATCCGCAGGAAGGGACAGGGGATACCATCTGCCATAGTCCCTTTTATAAAATGGAGAATCCAGCCGCAGCCAAAATACCGAATCCTTTTCATATCCTACATCCGGTAACGGCTCCGAATCATACACTGTATCCAGCACTTCTCCCGTCCTGATAACCTTTCCATCTTCCAATAATTCAAATTTATCCAGGTTACAGGACAGGTTTACCATTTCTTCCAGCGTCTCAGGATGTTCCATCTCCAGTGCCTCCTGAAAGACCTGCTGTTCTTTTCTGGTCAGGCACTCCATGCGCCGCTCCAAAAAATCGACTTCTTTATATCCTTTTTCTGGTGGTACTTCTTTCCCGATCAGATATGGGGCAAATACGCTGCCGTCTGATTCTACTTCTACAATTTTCGCTGCATTCATTCCCAGCTGCCCTGACATTTCCCTTATCGTCTGCCTTGGCGCAGGGAATCTGGACCATATCTTCTGACCTGTAGTTATGGCTTGAAAACATACTTTTAACATGATGTACTCCTTTCTGCTATCCTGTGTTTTTTACGAAAAAAAGCCGCAGCTCTCATAAAAGAGAAACTACGGCTTTCTTATGATGAAAAAATCAATAATACTTTATTCCCCCAAATAACACCAATGCGCTCAGTACTTAACTCTTGTTGACTTCTTTTTACTTTCCCTTCTATCTCCCCCCACTAAATAATTTGCTTATAAATTCACAAGTTACTCCATTGTCATCTATTTTCTCCCTTCCTTTCTCCGATGTCATCTGTCAAAAGCTCAAAAAATCGAGGTCGAAAACCGTCCATTTCCGCCTCGATTTTTGCTCATTTTTCAGTTTCAAACCACAATATCTTGTGGTTATACAACCCTATTCCCCCTTATCACCACAATACGTCATCATTATCACTGTCTCCACATGTCCCCCCATCGGGAAGTTGTCAAACGCCCTGCCGCATTTTAACTCATAGCCCTGGCTGCAGAGATATTTTAAGTCGCGGGCGAGCGTCGCGGAATCGCAGCTGACGTAAACCAGGCGCTTCGGGCGCATTTTTAAAATGGTATTGAGGCACTCTTCGTCACAGCCCTTGCGCGGAGGATCAACAACGATAACGTCCGCAAAAATTCCTTCTGTTTCGTATAAGTGCGGCAGCACCTCCTCCGCTTTTCCGACATAAAATTTCGCATTGTCGATGCCGTTGCGCACTGCATTCTGGCGCGCATCATCGATTGCCTGCGGGACGATTTCCACGCCATAGACCTGCTTCGCCTGGCGCGCCAGGAACAGGGAAATCGTGCCGATTCCACAGTAAAGATCCCAGACTGTCTCATTTCCGGTCAGTCCTGCATAAGAAAGCGCCTGACTGTAAATATTTTCCGTCTGAACCGGATTGACCTGATAAAAGGACTGGGGTGAAATTGTGAAAACAAGCCCGCCGATCGTGTCCTCAATGCGGTCTTTCCCGCGGATCGTCCGGGTTTTCCTGCCCATAATCACATTGGTCCGCTCTGTATTGGAATTGACCGAAAAGCTGGTCATTCCGGGCACCTTTTCAAACAGCCTGTCCGCAAGCTCCTGCTCCGCCGCAAACGAACTGCCGTTGAGAATCAGACAGACCATAATCTGTCCTGTTGAAAAGCCTTTACGGATCAGGACATGGCGCAGCAATCCCTTTCCTGTCGTTTCATCGTATGCTGGAATTTTCTTTTCCGTACAAAAATCCAGCACAATATCCAAAACGATTTTGTTTTCCGCAACGCCGAGCGCACAATCCCTGTTTTCAATAATCGTGTGTGTCCGTCCGGCATAAAAGCCCGCAATCAAACGACCATTTTTGTCCATTCCGACCGGAAACTGCGCCTTGTTGCGATAATGGAACGGATGCTCCATCCCGACCGGCGCTTCCATAATTTCCTCTACAAAATCCGGGGCAAAGCCGCCGATCCGGATCAGGTTGTTTTTGACCTTGCGGTCCTTAAAGGCGAGCTGCTTTTCATAGGAAACCGCCTGCAGCTGACAGCCGCCACACTGTCTCGCATACGCACAGACCGGCTCCACGCGGTCGGGCGACGGTTCCAGCACTTCTTCCAGACGCGCAAAGGCATATCCCTTTTTCGGTTTTACGACTTTTGCACGCACCGTATCGCCCAGAACCGCGTCCTTGACAAACAGCGTATAACCATTGCCTGAAAGGGCATCGGAATCCTCCAGATGTCCGATGCCCTCTCCGTCTGTTCCCATATCTGTAATTTTCACTGTAAAAATCTGATTTTTCTGTATATTCACGTCATCCTCCATGCTTCGGCAGCTGCGCTGTATTTTTACCGCTGCAGCTGCGTAGAATGCGCGCCGGTCGTGCTTTCTACGTCCGGCTATGCAAAACCTGCGCAGCTGCACTGCGTCCATTCCTTCGGCTGAGCCGTCTTAGTCCATCCGCGTCATGCGCAGATTGGATTCAAAGAACCGGTTGTAACCCAGCCATCCGGTTTCAGAAGTTCCCTCCAGAATCTCCGTAAAGGTTTCCAGCTTCGCATCTGCATTATCCGCCAGGTTCAGTGCCATCGCTTCCATGAGCGCAGGCTTTTTGGGAGAACCGTATTCATATTCTCCGTGGTGCGCCAAAATGCAGTGTTTCAATTCCGAAGCAAGCACAGTCGGAAAGCCCGGGATCATCCGAATTTTGTCGCTGACCATCTCCGTTCCGATTACGATATGACCAAGCAGCTGTCCATCGTCCGTGTAATCGTTCTGTGGGAAAAGGGAAATTTCTTTTGTCTTGCCGATATCATGACACATCGCGGCAGCCAAAAGCAGATCCCTTTTTAACATCGGGTAGGATTTTGCAAAATAATCGCACAGCTTCACAACGCCAAGCGTGTGCTCCAGCAGACCGCCTACAAATCCATGATGTACACTTTTCGCTGCGGAAGATTTTTTGAAGTTTGTAAGAAACGCCTCGTCTTTTACAAAGAACGCCTCCATCAGCTTTTTGAGCCATTCATTTTCCATGCTGTTGATATAGGAAAGCAGCTCCTGATACATCATAGAAATGTCCTTTTTGCTGACCGGAAGATAGTTGGCAGGCTCGTATTCGCCCTCGCGGCACAGGCGGATTCGTTTGATATTGATCTGGTTTGCGCCCTGAAAACAGGTCACATCGCCATAGACCTCAATATAATCCAGGCTGTCGAAATCATCGATACCCGCACTGTTAGGATCCCAGATTTTGCCGTCTACCGTGCCGGTCTTATCCTGCAGGATGACGGTTTCATACGGCTTCCCATTCTTCGTCACAGCAGACTGTTTATGCTTACACAGATAAATATCGAATACTCTGTCGCCTTCTTTATAATCCTTAATAAATTTCATTTTCTTTTCCTCTTTTCCAAAAATCTCTATTCTGTTGACAATGCTGCGCAAAACCGAAAACGGCAGCCCTGCATCAAAAGCCTTTCGCTATCCTCTACGCCTTACTCCTGCAAAAGCACCTCAATCTCCATTTCCTGATATTCTTCCTGTCCCTGCCGCATCACAGTGACTGTCACCGTCGTGTCCGGCTCACAGGAAAGAAGCGCCGCATGATAGTCTGCAAACGAAGTGATCTCTTCTCCTTTCATGCCAACAATTACGTCACCGCTCTGGATTCCCGCTTTCATCGCGGGAGAATCCATTATAATTCCCGTCACATATGCACCGACCGGCACATGCTTTTCCAGATGGATTTCATCCGGTACATCCGTCCCGGTAATGCCCATGTGGGCGATTTTCTGACCATTCGACAGCTTGCCCACCGTCGTCAGCAGATCGGAAATGCCATATGCGCTGAGCACATCGGAACTCTCCGCTTCCCCGGCGTGCACGATGCCGAGTACCTTTCCGGAAAGATTGATTAAAACGCCTCCGGTTCCCTGTAACCCCGTCATATCTGTCTTTAACAGGCGGACATTATGATCCGTAAGATTTTGATAATAATCCACAGAAGTTACCATTCCGAAAATTATCGTTTCCGCACCCTGCGGACGTCCGATTGCAATCACCGGTACAGCCTGTACACTACTGCCGGAGCTTCCCATCGTCGCCGATCCGACATTTTTCCGGATATCCTCCGGAATATCCTCCAGCGCCACACTCAAAATGGCGAGCCCCGTTTCCTCATCCTTTCCTTTCAGTGAAGCGGACACACTCCGTCCGCTGTAAAAGGAAACCTCCAGTTCCTCCGCCTGACGGATGGCTGCATCGTCCACAAGAATCAGCAGCTCCTTACCGTTATCCGCAACGATCAGCCCTGCCGTCTGTCCCTGGTTTTCATAAGTGTTATCAAACCAGTCCACATCCGACACCACACCGGTCACTGTTACCATCGAATGATCTGCAAATGTCTTCGCCACCGCATACATATTCCGGTACAGCTTCTGATAATCCCCGATTTCCAGCGCGACTTTTTCCACAACGGTCTGCAGCTCTGTCGTTGTCTCCGTTTCTGTCTCTTCTTCCAGAATCATATCCTCCGGGCGCATCTCATCCTCGATATTTTCTTCCTTCAGCTCCACCTGCTGCGGCTCCTCCTCTGGGTACAGCAGATTGGAAAATACCGGTTCCAGCACAAGGAAGGTCACACAGGCGATCAGCCCAAAAATCGCTGCCATGCTCGCCGTCAGTAACGTTCTTTTGAACAGCTTTCGACGGTTCAGCGGTCGTTCTTTTACCTTTTCTTTGATAAACTCGATATCCTGATTCGTCAGATCCTGATTCGGTCTGTTATCCTCCATAAGTATCGGTTCCTTTCTGCCCGTTTGGGTACTTTTCAGTATACCTCATCTGCCCACCTGCACACAAGTGCCGGAAAGACTTTTTCCGGGCGCAAAATTTTTCCCCGGTTTCTCTCTCTATATGGTATGATAGGAGTAGCCGCCTGTACCACAAGACAGCAGCATCAATCCTGTGTAATGATTCTGCTGTGCAGCATTTTATGGAACGAATAGGAACAAATATAGGTGCCTTCTGGCACTGTGTTTTGAAAAACGAAAGGAACTACTATGAACGCGAAAGTTTTACGCGTATTGGAATATGATAAAGTCATTCATATGCTGGAGCAAAAAGCAACCTCGGACCCCGGACGACAGCTTTGCCGGGATCTCGTGCCCATGACCGATCTTGCGCAGATCGAACAGGCTCAGACCGAAACTGCAGATGCCCTGACCCGGATTTTCCAGAAGGGCAGCCTGAATTTCGGCAGCAATAAGCCCCTCGGCATGTGCCTGCGCTCCCTCGAAATCGGCAGCACCCTCTCTTCTGAAGAGCTGCTGCGCATCGCCGGTCTTTTGGAAAACACCGCCCGTGTCAAAAACTTCGGGCGCTCCGACAAGGACGAAGAACAGCAGGATTCCCTGACAGAATATTTTCACTGTCTCGAACCCCTCGCACCCCTTTCCAAAGAAATTCGCCGCTGCATCATCGATGTGGATGAAATTGCGGACGACGCCAGTCCTGCCCTCAAAAAAATCCGGCGGAGCATGGTATTAACCGGGGAAAAGATTCACAACCAATTAAACAGCATGGTAAACGGTTCCGTCAGAAACTATCTGCAGGATGCCGTGATTACCACCCGCGACGGACGCTACTGTATCCCCGTCAAGGCGGAATATAAAGGTCAGGTGCCCGGCATGGTGCACGACCAGTCCTCCACCGGCTCCACCTTTTTCATCGAACCCGCAGCCGTTGTCAGCTTAAACAATCAGCTGCGTGAGCTGGAAATCGAGGAGCAAAAGGAAATTGCCGTTATTCTGGCAAATTTGAGTTCCGAAGCAGGTGCACACACCCTTGAGATCGCAGAAAACCAGCGGATTATGACGCAGCTCGATTTCATCTTTGCAAAGGCTTCCCTTGCGATGGATCAGAATGCTTCCCGTCCGCTTTTCAACGACGAGCATATCGTTCGTATCCGTCAGGGACGTCATCCGTTGCTTGACCGCAAAAAAGTCGTTCCGATCGACGTCGAACTTGGCAAAAATTTCGATCTTCTCGTCATCACCGGTCCCAACACCGGCGGTAAAACCGTATGTTTAAAAACAGTCGGACTGTTCACGCTGATGGGGCAGGCAGGTCTGCACATTCCTGCCCTGGACCGCTCGCAGCTGTCCGTTTTTACAGAGGTTTTCGCAGATATCGGTGACGAACAGAGCATTGAACAGAGCTTGAGTACCTTTTCCTCCCACATGACCTCCATCGTCTCCATTCTGGCAAAGGCAGACGCAAATTCCCTGTGCCTGTTCGACGAGCTGGGGGCCGGGACCGATCCGACTGAGGGTGCGGCGCTGGCGATTGCGATTTTGAACTATCTGCATGACCGCGGCATCCGCACAATGGCGACCACACATTACAGCGAGCTGAAAATCTACGCCCTTTCTACGAAATTTGTGGAAAACGCCTGCTGTGAATTCGATGTGGAAACGCTGCGCCCTACCTACCGGCTGCTGATCGGCATTCCCGGAAAAAGTAACGCCTTTGCAATTTCCAAAAAGCTCGGTCTTTCCGATGAAATCATCGAAGCCGCCAAGGAGCAGATCGACGAACAGGACGTCAGCTTTGAAGACGTTATTTCCGATCTGGAAAAGAGCCGCGTTACAATTGAAAAAGAACGCCGCGAAATCGAAGATTACAAAAAAGAAATCGAAGCCCTCCGGCATAAGCTGCAGGAGAAAAACGATAAAATCGACCAGACGCGGGACCGTATCCTGCGCGAAGCGAATGAAAAAGCGCGGGATATTCTGCGTGAAGCAAAGGACACCGCAGACGAAACGATCCGCATTTTCCAGAAAGCCGGTCCCGGCGCTTCCATGAAGGATCTGGAACAGGCACGTCAAAAGCTGCGCAGCAACATCGATGACAAAAACAGCAAGCTTTCCGTCGCTGCAAAAGACAAACCCAAAGCTCCGGCATTAAAGCCCGAACAGCTCAAAAAAGGCGATGCCGTGCGCATTGTTTCCATGGGGCTCAAGGGTACGGTCAGCAGCCTGCCTGATGCAAAGGGCAACCTCTTCGTGCAGTGCGGCATCATGCGCACCTCCACGAACATAAAAGACCTTGTCCGCATCGAGGAAGCGACGATTACCACACCTACGATGTCCAAAACAAATACCGGCAAGCTCCGGATGTCCAAGTCCTTCTCCGTTTCCCCTGAGATCAATCTGCTGGGCAAAACGGTAGACGAAGCCCTCGCCGCCCTCGATAAATATCTGGACGACGCTTATCTGGCACATCTGGAAAACGTCCGCGTCGTACATGGCAAGGGGACCGGTGCCCTGCGCAAGGCCATCCAGCAGCATTTAAAGCGCATCAAATATGTCAAATCCTTCCGACAGGGCGAATACGGCGAAGGCGATGCCGGCGTAACGATTGTAGAATTTAAAAAATAATCCGCAGGACGGCAATCATCTGCCGCCTTTGCAAAAACAAATAACGAGGTTCATTATGGTAAATAAACAGAAAATTCTGATTGTTGACGACGATGCCAATATCGCCGAACTCATTTCGCTGTACCTGACCAAGGAATGCTTTGATACGATGATCGTGGAGGACGGGGAATCCGCCCTCCGCGCTGTGGATACCTTCGCGCCGAACCTGATTCTGCTCGATCTGATGCTTCCCGGCATCGACGGCTATCAGGTCTGCCGTGAAGTCCGCAGCAGTTCCTCTGTTCCCATCATCATGCTGTCCGCCAAAGGCGAAATTTTTGACAAGGTGCTCGGCCTTGAGCTTGGTGCGGATGATTACATGGAAAAGCCCTTCGACTCCAAGGAGCTTGTCGCAAGAGTCAAAGCGGTGCTGCGCCGCTACAAGCCAGCTGCTGCCGTTCCGGCAAAGCCTGCTGTGGAGTGTGTCGAATATCCCGATCTGACAATCAACAAAACCAATTATTCCGTTATGTATATGGGAAAAAATGTCGATATGCCGCCAAAGGAGCTGGAACTTCTCTATTTTCTGGCAGCTTCGCCCAACCACGTTTTTTCCAGAGAACAGCTTCTGGATCAGATCTGGGGCTATGAATACATTGGCGACACCCGCACGGTAGACGTACACATCAAGCGTCTGCGCGAAAAGATCAAGGATCATGCAAACTGGAAAATCGCCACGATCTGGGGAATCGGCTACAAATTCGAGGTAAGATGACATGCGCAAAACCCTGTATCTGAAATTTGTACTCGGCTACCTGATCTTCGGATTTTTCGGATTTTTAGTCGTAGCAACGTTCGTTTCCAGTATGACGCTGGAGCATCTGAAACGGGAAAAGGCGGACTCCCTTTATAAAGAAGCTACTCTGATCGCAAATACCTACGCTTCCGACTTATACAGCAGCAATGTTTCCCTCGAGGAGGTCAAAAAACAGCTGGATGCGCTCAGCACCTACCTGTCCTCCCAAATCTGGATCATTAATCCATCCGGACGTATTATCATGACAACTGAAACACCGCTGGATGTGAATCATGAATCTCGCGTGGAAAATTTTGACTCGACCATCACCGCCGGTTCCTTTTATACGGTTGGTGACTTTTTCGGCTGCTTCCAGGAGGAAATGCTCAGTGTATTTGCGCCCATCACTTCCAATTTTAAAGTGCAGGGCTATGTTGTCATCCATATCCCCATGGCAAATATTCGGGCTTCCAGCGAAAGCCTGCTGAATATTTCCTATATTATGCTCGTGATTTTTTTCCTGCTGTCGCTGATCATTCTGATTTTCTTTACAGAAATGGTCTATCTGCCGCTGCGCAAGATCACGGCAGCCACCGAGCAGTACGCGGCAGGCAATCTGCATTATGAATTTCAGGTAGACAGTGAGGATGAGATCGGTTATCTGGCTGCCTCCCTGTCTCTCATGGCAAGTGAGATCGCACGCGCCGAGGATAACCAGAAAAAATTCATCGCCAACGTTTCTCACGACTTCCGCTCTCCGCTGACTTCAATCAAAGGGTATCTGGAGGCGATGCTGGATGGAACGATCCCGCCAGAGCTCCACGAAAAATATCTCGGCATTGTCTTAAACGAAACGGAACGCCTGACAAAGCTGACCAACAGCCTGCTGACCTTAAACAACCTGAATATGAAGGGCATGATCCTGGAAAAATCTGTTTTCGATTTAAATTCGGTCATTCGCTCTACTGCCGCTTCCTTCGAAGGAACCTGCCAGCAGAAGCATATCGGCATCGAGCTGCTTTTAACCGGCGACCGTATGCCCGTTCTCGCCGACAAAAGCAAAATCGAGCAGGTCTTATACAACCTGCTCGACAACGCGATTAAATTTTCCCACCCTGACTCTGCGATTCGCATCGAGACAAACGAAAAGCATGGAAAGGTTTTTGTCTCCGTCAAGGACAGTGGTATCGGAATCCCGAAGGACAGCCTGCGGCTGATCTTCGATCGTTTCTACAAGACCGACCTTTCCCGTGGCAAAGACAAAAAGGGAACCGGGCTGGGACTTTCCATTACAAAAGAAATTATCCAGGCGCACAACGAAAATATCAACGTCATCAGCACCGAGGGCGTCGGGAGCGAGTTTATCTTCTCCCTGCCCGTGCAGGACAACGAAGCGTAGGGCTGGATGCCTTACGCTTTCCAGTGCAGCCGGTGCAGTTCTCCATTTTCCTGTAACCCTGCGAAATGATTCTGGCGCAGCGCTTCATACAAAACAATCGCTACGGAGTTGGACAGGTTCAGGGAACGGATATCCTGTCCCATCGGAATGCGGATACAGCTCTTTTCATACTCCACAAGGATTTCCTCCGGGATTCCGGCACTCTCCTTGCCGAACATAATATAATCGTCCGGTCCGATCTTTACATCGCTGTAAACCTGATGCGCTTTCGTCGTCGCCATCCAGAGCTTCGGTGCATCCGGCTCGCCGCTTACAAGCGTCGGATTTTTTTCCAGAAAGTCCGCAAAATTGATGTAGCGGCGCACATCCAGCAGATTCCAGTAATCCATGCCTGCGCGCTTTAACTGCTTTTCACTCAAAGAAAAGCCCAGCGGCTCAATCAGATGCAGAACCGTCCCGGTCGCGACGCAGGTTCTTCCGATATTTCCCGTATTCGCCGGGATTTCCGGCTGATGCAATACGATGTTTAACATATCTTTATCATTCCTTTTCCGCTTTCAGTTTTTTTACAAAATGCGACAGCCGTCCGATCGCAACTTTCAGATTTTCCAGGGAATAAGCGTAGGAAATACGGATGTAGCCCTCGCCGCTGTCCCCAAACGCCGTGCCCGGCACGACTGCAACCTTTTCTTCCTGCAGAAAACGCGTCGCAAACTCATCGCTGGTCATGCCGAATTCCTTGATACAGGGGAACACATAAAACGCGCCGTAAGGCTCGAAGCAGGGCAGCCCCATTTCTGCAAAGGCATGCAGCAGATAGCGTCTGCGCTGATTGTACTGTTCGCGCATTTCCGCTACATCGTCATCGCCGTTTTTCAGCGCCTCTACCGCCGCATACTGGCTCGTCGTAGGAGCACACATGATCGCAAACTGATGGATTTTGAGCATCTGTTTTAAAATCACTTCCGGTCCGCAGGCATAGCCCAGACGCCAGCCGGTCATTGCATATGCCTTGGAAAATCCGTTGATCAGGACCGTCCGCTCCCGCATCCCCGGAATCTGTGTGATGGAAACCGGATTGCCTTTATAGGTCAGCTCACTGTAAATTTCATCCGATATCACAAACAGATCTTTTTCTTCCACGATCTTTGCGATCGCTTCCAGATCTTCCCGTTCCATGATCGCACCGGTCGGATTGTTCGGATAGGGTAAAATCAAAATTTTCGTCTTTTCCGTGATTGCATCCAGAAGCTCCTGTGCCGTCAGGCGGAACTCGTTTTCCGCTTTCAATGGGATGATAACCGGCTTCGCACCTGCAAGCACGGCGCACGGCTCATAGGAAACATAGGACGGCTGTGGAATCAGCACCTCGTCTCCCGGATTTACCATCGCACGCAGTGCAATATCGATGGCCTCGGAGCCGCCGACTGTAATCATGATTTCATGCAGTGGATCATAGGACACCTGGTAGCGGCGTCTCAAATAATGCGCAATTTCCTCCCGCAGCTGCTTCAAGCCGGCATTGGAGGTGTAAAAGGTACGTCCCTTTTCCAGAGAATAAATGCCCTCGTCGCGGATGTGCCACGGAGTATCGAAGTCCGGCTCGCCGACACCCAGAGAAATCGCATCCTCCATTTCGCTGACGATATCGAAAAATTTCCGGATTCCGGACGGTTTAATCGTAACAATTGTATCAGAAAGGGGATTTCTCATGGCGTAATCATCTCCCTCTGATCCTCGCATTTGCGGGTCAGGATCGTTCCGTGATCCTTATACTTTTTCAGGATAAAATGGGTCGCTGTGCTCAAAATACTGTCCAGCGTGGAAAGCTTATCCGAAACAAACGCAGAAACCTCTTTCAGGGATTTCCCCTCCAGTGTTACGAGCAGATCGAAGCCGCCGGAAATCAGGTACACTGCATGCACCTCCGGGTATTTGTAAATCCGCTCCGCGATGCTGTCAAAGCCCTGACCGCGCTGGGGTGTTACGCGAACCTCAATCAGCGCGGAAACCTTTTCGATGCTTGTTTTTTCCCAATCAATCAGTGTATGATAGCCGCAGATAATGCCCTCTGCTTCCATCGCTGCCATTTCGTTTACCACGTCAATTTCCTCTACGCCGAGGATGACTGCCAGCTCTTTTAAATCGATCCGGCTGTTTTTCTCAATAATTTTTAATAATTCTTCTCTCATTTTTTCTTCCGTTCCTGCCGGATATCCGGCAACTGTTTTACTACTCCATCCGATAAATCGCGTCCGTATTCGCCGGTTCTAAAAATCTTCGTTCCTCTCCGTTGACAATCACGCGATCATTGTCCGCCGACAAAAATCCGATCACCGCCGCCGGGATTTTCTGCTGCTGCAGCTGCTCTGCCAGCATCTCGCCCTGATCGGTCACAAACAGCAGACTGCCGTTTCCGGACAGCTCATAGGGATTGACGTCCAGCTCATTACAGATTTCTACCGTTTCCTGTCGGATGGGAATCTTCTTTAAAGATACCTCCAGTCCGGTCCCGGCCTGCTCTGCCAGTGTCCAGAGTGCATGGAATACACCGCCTTCCGATACTGCACAGGCAAGTCCGACGCCGGACTTACCGGCGACTGCAGCCTCCGGTAAAATCGAAAAGTGCTGCTCCAGCTGTGCTACGTCGTCCAGAAGCTGCGCAGGATAGCGCTTCAAAAGGGCTTCCCGGTATGTTTTTTCCAGGCGGACAGTTCCTGCCAGTCCCGCCCATTTCGTCATTACAATCTGCTGACCGGCGCGCGCCGACAGCGCAGCGCCTGCAGGCGCAGTCCACACTTCTGCAAGCGCCTCTGCTGTCGCAACAGGCGAAATGACTGCACAGGACACATGCACTTTCACATCCGCGAGCGTAACCTGCAGCTTCTGCGCTGCTTCCTGCGCTGCGACAGTCATCTTCTGCAGCTCCTGCTCTTGACAGTCTGCCGGAAGCATCAGCTGCATGGACACCATGCGCACCTTTGCTTCTCCTTTTCCCACTGCTGCCGCTGCTGCACGGTTTACTGCCTCATAAACGCAAAGTTTGGCTCCCTCTGATCCGGACCAAACAGACAGACTCTGCGCCGTAATCCACAGCTGCTTCGCTTTTTCCGGCGCTTTATCCACATTTTCAGACGTGAGAAAGGCGCAGCCTTCCCCATACTCTGCGCCTTTCACCCCTATGCCGTTTGTTTCTATTTTTCGATGAACGCTGCGTTTATAAACGTTTCCCGTTACGTTCCCTGTTTTCATAAGCTTTTCTCCATTCCGAATACCATCGTATCAAAGCATTGCAGAGCCGGACCTCCAGCCCGGCTCTGCCATCCGCTCTGCTTTAGGATCCGGTGCTTAGTTTCCCGCCGCTGCGTCCTGCTGCGCCTGTGCAGCCTGCGCCTGAGCCTCTGCGATCGCCTGCAGCTGCTCCGGTGTCAATGCCGCCGCTGCTGCCTGCTGCGCTTTGATATTGGAAATGGTCGCTTTGACCGTATCAATGCTGCTGGTCGCAATGGCCGCCTGCATCTGGCTGGTCGCATTCGGATCCGGAGAAGCAATTCCAACGGTTGCCGTTCTGGGGCTCATCTTGTAGTTGCTGCTGTTGACCTGCTCCCGGCTGACTTCCACACCGTTTTCCTTTACAATCTTCCAGAGTCTTGCCTTGTAGCCAATATGTGCGCTGCTGACGCTGATGACGCCGATAGGCTGGGAAGCATCCGCTATGATCTGATCCGCTTCCGGAACCTTTTTCTCAATCACTTCACTCTCATAAGCTACGGTGCGGTTTTTTGCTCTCGTCTCTACACCATAGATCGTAAATGTAATCTTTTTATCTGCCGTATGTCCATCGATATAAATCGGATAATCCGTATTATTCACAAATACAAAATCCTTGCCGGAGGATTCTGCGATCGCCGCATCCGCAGACGGATCTACATAGGTTACGATCATGGAATGATTGTGACGTTCTGTCACTTCCAGCTCTGCCCGCAGAACCGCATTGTACAGCGTTGTGGATACCTGACAGATACCGCCGCCGATGCTGTCTACCACCTTGCCGTTCAAATAAGAACCCGCCATCTCGTAACCGTTTTCGGTAGAGAAGGGCTTCACTGTATTATAGGTAGAAAACGTATCGCCGGGATACAAAGTTGTTCCGTTGATCAGTCTGCAGCCATTTGCAACGTTTTTGCTGCGGGACGCCCCGGAGGTCGAATAGCTTGTCGTAAATGTTCCGAGCACATCTTTTACCTTTGCAAGCTCTTCTGTTTTTCCCTTGGGCTCATCCACTGCCATTACGAGGGCAACGTCTCCGTTTTCCCCTTTGACCCAGGAGCCCGTAAGATAATCGTAGATCGCGGCTACGGACGCATTTTCATCTACCACATATCCGGTCTGTCCATCTTCGATCTGAAAGGATCCGTCAACCCGTGTCAGGTGCGCATCGATCGCTTCCACATTAAATTTACTGCAGCGCTCCGTCACAGCCTGACGAATCGCTTCTTTATCAAAATCCAGAACAACGGGGTAATTCTTTCCTTTATTCTGCAAATCCTTTTCCGCCTTATAGCGCGCTACAATATTTCCCTTTTTTCCAAGGGACACTGCTTCCGAAACAAGCTCCGGGTTTTTCCAGGAAATTCCCAGCTCAGAAAGGCTGATAGATACACTCTGTCCATCCTGCGCCTGCAGCTGCACCTGCGCCTGCCCGAGTTCGTTCACATAGCTCTGAACCGCCCCCTGCGCCTGTTCCTGTGTCATACCGGAAAGATCCATGCCATCCGCCGAAATCCCGGTCTGGATAGTATCGTTCGGTGCTGCGTATACAGTCTTTCCCGCCACCGCCGTGCACGCAAACACGCACACCAGCATGGCTGCCGTCATCAGTACGGTTTTCATTCGATTCATTTTAAAATTCCTTTCTATGCCGCTTATAAAAACGACAGCAATGTAGGAACAATCATCGCCAGCACCAGAATAAGGATGATGATCGACGATATAATTTTCTGTGTCTTTTTCTTTCTGAAATTCATGCTCTGCTCCTTTATCCACAAACTGCCTTATAACATCTGACAAATAGCATTGAAGCACCATCTTCCATGGCTGCGCTTCCACACATTATAAAGCACTTCCCTCACTTTTGCAAGCTTCCATATGCCGCAAGAATCCGGTCGATCTGACGGCTTGCCTCGTTTTTCGTCAGCATGGAAACGTCGTAATCCGGCGTCAGCTGATGCAGCGCAAGAAGCTTTGTCAGACGTTCCTTCTGTGCCTTCGTCGCAGGCGATTCGCGTTTTACCTTGCAGATCAGCGGAACCGGCTCAAAAACCTTTGCCCGGTCCGGGTCTGTTCCATAAAGCTCCAGCAGTTTTTCATATAAAATATGCGTTGCCCTCGCGTCCTCCAGCGCCCGATGCGCCTGAATCGGAATTTCGAAATGTTCGCACAGGACGGATAGTCTTCTGCTCGGAAGCTCTGACAAAAACTGTCTGGAAAGCTTCAGGGTATCCACGCCGCTCCGTTCAAAATCCAGCCGCATATTCACCGCCGCACGCTTCAAAAACCCATAATCGAACAAAATCCGATGTCCCACAAGGGGCAGATCTCCGGCAAACTCCAAAAAGACAGGCAAAACGCTTTCCATCGTCTCTGCCTCATCTACCTGCTCCTGTAAAATCCCGGTCAGCTCTGTGATATGCGCAGGCAATATGCGCCCCGGATTGACAAAGGATGTAAAGCTTCCGACAATCTGTCCGTCCCGGACGCGCACTGCCCCGATTTCTATAATTTTATCCTGCTTCGGCGCAAGCCCGGTCGTTTCCACATCTACGCTCACATATTCTTTCACTTCTTTTTCCTGCTCTCCTTTTTTTGGCGGCTCTGATAATCCTTACACCATTCCGTCAGAAAACATTCCCCGCATTTCGGCGTCGGCGCCTTGCAGATGGTCCGCCCCAGCGTAATGATCTGAATATTGTACAAAATCCAATGATCCTTCGGCAATACCTTCATCAGCTCATATTCCACTTTTTCCGGGTCATCCTCTTTTGTCAGCCCCAGCTTTTTGGAAATCCGCTTCACATGGGTATCCACCACAACGCTTGGTTCGTGGAAAATATTGCCGCGGATAACATTTGCCGTCTTGCGTCCGACTCCCGGCAGCGCCGTCAGCTCCTCCAGCCCGGAGGGGACCTCGCCGCCATGCAGTGCCATCAGCCTCTGACAGCAGGCAATGATATTTTTCGCTTTATTATGATAAAAACCGGTCGGACGGATATCCTGCTCCAGCTCTTTTAAATCCGCCTCCGCAAAGGCTTCGACCGACGGATATTTCACAAACAGATCTTTCGTGACAATATTGACTCTGGCATCTGTGCACTGCGCACTCAGCATCGTCGCGATCAAAAGCTGCCACGCGTTTTCATGGTTGAGGTAGCAGATATATTCTCTCCCATAGTGGGCATCGAGCTGATCCAAAATGGCTTTCGTGTGTGCGTTCAATCAGCTGCCCCCTTTCCTATCGCGGCGACTGCTTCTGCGTCCGCGGCGGTCGCCTGTCCGGCTGTCGGTTTTGCGTCCGCAGCGGTCGGCAGCTCTACCACCGCTGTTCTCGCATTGTCCGTCAGGCGATCCCGGTTCTGATAATCGAATAAAATTGCCGTTTTCGTCTCCGGAACCTCGCCTCTTTTCAACATACTGATCAGCTCCCACGCCTTTTTCTGTACCGGCCAGGAAAATACCTCCAGATGGGTCATGCGCTGCAGCTGCTTTGCGTGATATTCCTCATACCCCGGCAGATATGTGCGGTTTTTCTCTTCTTCCTGATAAAACTCGACGATCTGATCATGATACGGTTTTTCGTCCAATGCAAATGCCGGGCGGCTCTTCGCATTTTCCCGCAGATACAGGTCATACACCGCCAGCTCCCGGTATAACTCCATCCCATCCGGGTCTTCCTGCTGTGCAAACTCCAAAAGCACCTGGTAGCGGTAAGCTCTGGCAGGCGTATGGACGAAATATCCTTTTTCATGATAAAAATCAGCCAATTTATCATACATTGCAAAGGGATTTTCAAAGCGGCTCTGCAGAACCGGAATCAAATGTGTGAACTGATTGCTGTTATAATACAGCTCCACCATTTCCTCCACCCGCTTTAACCGGATGATATCCCCATAGCTCAGCCATTTTGTATACAAGACCTCATAGGGCGGACAGTTCTGGTACACGATCCCATAGGTCTGTGCCATTTCTTCCAGATAGGAGCCTTTTAATACCTTCAGAAACCCGAGCTGCAGCTGCTGCGGTCTCATGCTGTATACATCATTAAAGGACCGGATAAAGCTTCCCATATCTTCATAAGGAAGTCCTGCGATCAGATCCAGGTGCACATGAATATTATATTCGGAATGGATCCGTACCACTGCATGCCGCAGCTTATCCAGATTTGTATGCCGTCTGACCGCTTCAAGGGTTTGCAGATTCGTGGACTGCACACCGATTTCCAGCTGAACCAGACCGGGGCGCATTTTTGCCAGAAGCGCCAGTTCTTCTCCGTTCAACAGATCTGCCGAGATCTCAAAATGGAAATTCGTAATTCCATTATCGTGCTCCTGAATATAGCTCCAGATTTCCATTGCGTGCTGATGATTACAGTTGAAGGTTCTGTCAATAAATTTCACCTGCGGAACCTTTTGATCAAGGAAAAACTGCAGCTCCTCCTTCACCAGTGCCAGATCTCTCAGACGTACCCGTTTGTCGATCGAGGACAGACAGTAACCGCACCGAAACGGACATCCGCGGCTGGATTCATAATAAACGATCCGATTGGCAAAATCCTTCATATCCTTATAAAAAAACGGGATCTCACTGATATTGGTCAGGGAACGTTCCTTTGTCCGCACAAGCTCCCCGGTGATCGGATCTCGATAAACAATACCTGCAATACTGTCCAGTCCGGCCTGTTTGATTGCGCCCGGCCAGAATGCCACAATCTGCAGCTGCTGCTGTTCCGAATACCGTCCGCTGCTCTTTTTTTCGTAAAAGGTCAAAAGCTCTGAAAACGTCACCTCACCCTCGCCGACCATGATGCCGGTCAGAAACGGGAATTGCTCCAGAACCTCCTCCGCATGATAGGATACCTCCGGACCGCCCAGCCAGATGGGCAGCTCAGGACGCACCTGATGCAGCTCGGAAATGACCTCCTGCATCATTTTCCAATTCCAGATATAACAGGAAAAAGCCACTGCCTCCGGCTTTCTCTCATAAAGATCGGCGAGGATTTCCTCCACCGTCTGATTGATCGTATACTCGGCAAGCTCCACCTGTGCCGCGGCCTCCGGATGGTATTTTTCCGCATAAGCCCGCAGACTGTAAAGCGCCGGATTGGAATGAATATATTTTGCGTTCAGTGCCGCCAGTAAAAACTTCATCTATAAAACCTTCTTTCGTCAAATGCCTGTTTGATTTCGGTAAACATAATACCACAAATCCGTTTGCTGTGCATCAACATCCACAACAAAATGCACGCGCTGCAAGCATTCTGTTCCCATGAAAAAAGGGCTTGCCGCACGTTAGTACGACAGCCCTTTCCTTTCGCTTGTGTTTATTATACCTGCTGCAGGTCTTTCTATATAGTGCACAGTGCACAACAATATATCGTGAGCATAGCTCACTCAATAGCTTCGCCGTTCGCGATGAGCAGGCTTCGCCTGTTCCCGCTCTCTTGCGCTCATTATATCACGAGCCCGCGCTGACGCGCTTTATCGCCTGCTACGCAGGCTGCTCGTTCTCTAATGACACAAGAAAAACAAATGCCGCCTTCGGCGTCGCTTGTTTTTCTTTTGTGCTCATTATATCACATTTGCAGACTTGTGCACAAAGTCATGCATTTAAGCGGTCAATAAACCGTTCGAATCCTTTTCTTCCGTCCTCCGTGCATTTATAAACGCCTGCGTCCTCCAGAACCTGCATGAACACCAGTCCAATCTCCTGCTGCACAATTTCATGGATATTTTCGGCATTTACCTCGCTGTGTCTGGTCAAAAATTCCTCCGCCCAGTCCGCGTGAGCTGCAAGCACCTCGTTTTGCCGAAGATCAGCCCCGCAAAGGATCGCTTCTTCCAGCTCTGCCATCTCTTTTTTCAGACGGGCAGGAAGCACTGCAAGTCCCATTACTTCAATCAAACCGATGTTTTCCTTTTTGATGTGGTGCAGGTTTGCATGAGGATGGAACACACCAAGGGGATGCTCTTTCGTGGTGATATTATTGCGCAGAACCAGATCCAGCTCATAATGATCGCCACGTTTTCTAGCGATAGGCGTGATCGTGTTGTGCTTCTCCCCCTCTGTCTCTGCAAAGATAAAGGAGGCTTCATCACTGTAGCTGCGCCATGCATCCAGGATCACATCCGCCAGGGCGATCAGCCGCTCCGTATCCGGACCGGAAATTCGGATTACGGACATCGGCCAGTTTACAATTCCTGCCTGTACATCTTCAAAGCCTTTGACGGTAAAGCTTTTTTCGACCGGTGCTTTTGCCATCGGGAACTCATATCTGCCGCCCTGAAAATGATCATGGCTCAAAATCGAACCGCCGACGATCGGCAGATCCGCATTGGAGCCGAGCATATAATGAGGAAACTGTTTTACAAAGTCAAACAGCTTCACAAAGGTATTGTGCTCGATTTTCATCGGCGTGTGCTGGCCGTTAAACACGATGCAGTGCTCATTATAATACACATAGGGAGAATACTGAAATCCCCATCTGCTGCCGTTGATCGTCAACGGAATGATCCGGTGATTCTGACGCGCCGGATGATTGATACGACCTGCATAACCCTCGTTTTCCACACAAAGCAGACATTTCGGATAACCGCCCTGCTTTGCCAGCCTTGCCGCCGCAATCGCTTTGGGGTCTTTTTCCGGCTTGGACAGATTGATCGTAATATCCAGATCGCCGTATTTCGTTGGCGTTACCCACTTTTCATCCCTGCAAACACGGTATCTTCGAATATAGTCCGTGTCCTGACTGAATTTATAAAAGAAATCCGTCGCTGCTTCCGGAGACTTTTCATATTCCTCATGAAACCGGCGGATGATCTCACTGGGGCGTCCTACCAGACAGCTCATGATCTTTGTGTCAAACAGATCCCGATAAACGATACCATCCTCCTGCAGGATCCCGTTTTCCACCGCATAATCCATCATTTCCGTCAGAAGATCCGGCAGCCTTTTGACCGCCTCTTCTTCTGTCTGTTCTATCTTTTCCCCGAATCCATAGGGATAATCTTCTATCTGGAACAGCTCCAACAGCCGGTTTGTCGTATAAATTTCATCCTCTGCAGACACCAGACCTGTCAAAAGTCCATACTGCACCAGTTCACGGATTTTATCCTGAATCATTGTCCTGATTGCCTGCCTTTCTTATAATACTACCGGACCGTCACCGATCTCTACCACATAAAAATCTGCCGCGTAACCGATTTTTTCCAGATAAGCCTTTCCAACCTGCTCCTGAAAGACCTCGATTGCTTCATCCTTTACGATGCTGACCGTACAGCCGCCAAAGCCAGCACCGGTCATTCTGGAACCGATGACACCGTCTACCTTCCAGGCTTCCTCTACCAGCGTATCCAGCTCAATGCCGGTTACTTCATAATCATCCCGCAGGGAAACGTGGGACGCATTCATCAGCTTGCCAAACTCTGTGATATTGTTTGCTTTCAGCGCTGCAACTGCCTTGATCGTGCGCTGATTCTCATAAACCGCATGCCGCGCACGCTTTACTCTGACGGGATCCTTGATGGCGGACTTGTAGGTTTCAAACTGCTCCTCCGACAGATCCCCCAGCGACTCGATGCCGATTACCTGCTGCAGCTCTGCCAGAGCCGCTTCGCACTCACTTCTTCTTTCATTATATTTAGAATCGCCCAGACCGCGCTTTTTGTTGCTGCAGGAAATCACAAGCTTCGCACCCTCCAGCTGAATCGGCGCATACTCAAATTCCATCGTCGCAGTATCCAGGAAAATCGCATGATCCTTTTTGCCCATCGCGATTGCGAACTGATCCATAATGCCGCAGTTTACACCGTTAAATTTGTTCTCGGAAAACTGACCGATCAGCGCCAGATCCTGATTGGAAACCTCGAAACCATACTGATCGCGCAGGATATAACCTGTCAAAACCTCGACCGATGCGGAAGAAGACAGCCCGGAGCCGTTCGGAATATTGCCAAACAGCAGCAAATCCATACCGTTTGTCACTTCCATCCCCTTCTCGCCAAATGCCCACATCACACCCTTGGGATAATTCGTCCAGTCCGCTTCCTTCTCCGGCTTCAAGCCCTCAACGCTCGACTCGATCACACCCAGCTGCTCGAAATTCATCGAATAAAACCGCAGCTTCTTATCCTCACGCCTGCGTGCCACACCATAAGTACCGATCGTCAGCGCACACGGAAAAACATGACCGCCGTTATAGTCGGTATGTTCTCCGATCAGATTCACTCTGCCCGGCGCAAAATAAACCTTCGCACCGTCTGTTCCCCCAAAGAGTTCTCCAAATTTTGCTAAAAGCTGTTCTTTCATCATAACCTCCCATTCCGCAGGCGCTTCGCGCCGGAGGAACCGCGAGCAGAACATCAGGTTCTGCTCTGCGATCATGGCTGCTTTGTGACGCCTGCGGCACAAACAGCCGTTTGAAGAATAAGCGACCACGCTTATTCTTCAAACTGACCTCCCATAAATTAATCTCAAACACAGGGCTCTCGCCCCTCCTGTAATTATCATACCATACCCCCTCCGTCCTGCCACCCCCAATTGTTAACAAGAACAGTGAAAATGTTGCATAACAATGAGCAGTGCCACCGGGAGGAAACCGACGGATGCCGCCAATCCGGTGAATGCGCAGCATTTACCGGACTGCAGCACTGCGGACTCCCCCGCTCCCCAAGCCCTCTCAACCCCCTTCCTGCCTACACTGCCCCGTCAGGCAACGCCTGACGTACTTCCGCCAATACCCTACCGCCCCTCACTCCCCTTTTACCCCTCCGCCCTCCACTGCCCTGTCTGACGTTTTCCCATCACAACCTGCCTCCCTCACTTTTTGTAGTATAAAAAAATCGCCACCCGTTTCCGAATGACGACTTTTCATCCACTATTTTTTTAACAGCCATCCAAAACATGATCCCCACACTCACCCAAACCATTACTTTTCCTTTTCTACTTTATTCCGGATTTCATCCAGATATTTTCCCAAAAATCCCGGCATATTCACTCCCAGCCGTTGAATATTTCAAAACTTACTCCGTCTCCGTTCTTCACCCGATAAGTCAGCTCCCCTAATTGACTCATTGGCTTTCCTTTATAGAAAAAGAAGAAAAACCAATTTTTGTAAACTAACTTTCGGTTTTTAATATATTATGAAAATTCTTGTTTTGCATTTAATAATATGTAATAATGGCTTGAAAACCTTTTATCCGTTAGTCGTTATGAAAATAACTTTTTTCTGTTATTTATTATTGATTACAAAATCCGGATTCAAAACCGGAAACAACTGGAGAACAAATATGAATCCTAAAAGAAAAATCATTTTGAGCTGCATACTAATCACTTTAATAAATATAACGTCTCATCTTTATATCCGTCTTCTTCTATCAGCAAAGCAGCAAATACCTTTTAACCTGCAATTAAGATTATTATCCGCTGCCTTTTTTTACTTCTTTCAACTTTACCTTTTATACCACGTTGCAAAATCATTCAGTAAAGCCATATACTTTTTTCCATTTCATTGGATGATTGAATTATGGCGTAATTTAGCTTGTGTTGGATTTTGCTCCGTAGCTCAGCCTCCTATGCTTTATAATATTTCTTCACTATTTTGGGCAAGTGACTGGTTCCCCTGTACCTACACTCCTTATATATTGATCCCTCATTCCCCTATTCCCTTACATCTAACCCTTGAAGTAATCATCAAAATATGTATCTGTGTGATAGCTATTCTATTCTCAATACAGACAATTCTGCGAAGAAACACAAAAAGAAACTGCTTCGAAACAGCTGTATAATCAACTATTTTGAAACAGTTCAATTGGAGACAAAATGAATCATTCAAAACAAATTTTATGGCATATCATTTTAATTTCACTGATGAATGCAATGACTTACATTTATGCTGAATTTACTTTTATATGGTTACATACCCCACTCTTTTGCAAAATACTATTTGCAATTATCTACGGTACTTTACAGCTTTCGCTTTTATTTCACACTATAAAAGCATCCAGTAAACTAATTTATTTTTTTCCTTTTTATTGGTTGCTTGGTATTTTTCGAATTCTGTGTAGAGCTTTCTCGCGGGGTGGTGTCTTTCCTGTACTAATCAAAAAACTCTTTGACCTTTCCACTCCCCTTTGGTACGGTGGTTTTTTCCCCGGAACACTTTTACCTGAATTAGCAATTGAAAAATATCCCTATTATATTAGTTATGAAACAATAATAAAATTACTTATCGCTTTTAGTGCTTTCATATTCTCCAGTTATGCTGCTATACAAAAATATAACCTTGAAAAAGGCTGTCACGCGTGACAGCCTTTTTCGTCTTACTGTATATAGCAGGTTTTAATTTTCCCGCCAACACCCCATCGCCTCTCACCCTCCCGCCTTCCACCGCCCCGTCAGGCAACGCCTGACGTACTTCCCTCCATAACTTGTCCGCCATCACTTTTTTCAGCATAAAAAAATCGCCACCCGTTTCCGAATGACGACTTTTCATCCACTATTTTTTTTAAACAGCCATCCAAAACATGATCCCCACACTCACCCAAACCATTACTTTTTCTTTTCTATTTTATTCCGGATTTCATCCAGATATTTTTCCAAAAATCCCGGCATATTCACTCCCAGCCGTTGAATATTTTCAAGAATAGACAGCCATATCGTTATCAACATTCCAAAATTCACTTTATCACTGACTTCAATTTCTACAAACGCGCCAAAATTTCTTATCATATAATCCGATGCCATAGCAACTGTAATGGCAAATATATACCCCGCCTTTTTATAAATTCCCACACGCATTTTTCTGCTCGATACTCTGTAATCAGGATTTCCCGGATTTTCTGTCTCTTCTTTTTTAGCCGCCAACACTCCTGATATCTGATCCAAAACCATCAAAACGACCAGCGCTGGCAGAATTTGAGCAACAATTCCCATTTTATTGCTGATCCAGCCAAACATCCTTGTAATAATTATTTTCAATTTCCAAATATTCTCCTTTGTCATAATCACATCAACTTCTTTCTCCATATAACTGCTTTCTCAATAAAGAAGCATACTTTTCCCTTTAGCTGCTCCTTCAATATCTTCTTCCATTTCTTCATGCTCTGTTATTTTTGCTGCCCTACGTTGCAGCTCGTAATACCTGATTTCCACAGCCCGATTCAAATACAACACGCATTGTCCCTCGTTATCGAAATATTTCATTTTCATAATCGCTTCCCATAAAGCCAGTATGTACTCCTGCCTGGCATCCTCACACTCTTCCCAAAAACTACTGCGGACATATTTTTCGATAGTACACTTCATTCTCTCTGCGATTTTTTTCAAAACTTTCTCCGTCTCCGTTCTTCACCCGACAAATCAGTTCCCCTAATTGATCCATTGGCTTTCCTCCTTTATAGAAAAAAAGAAGAAAAACCAATTTTGGTAAACTAACTTTCAGTTTTTAATATATTATGAAAATTCTTGTTTTGCATTTAATAATGTGCAATAATGGCTTGAACGTCTTTTATCTGTTAGCCGTCATGAAAATAACTTTTTTCTGTTATTTATTTTCGATTACATAATCCGGATTCAAAACCGGAAACAACTGGAGAACAAATATGAATCCTAAAAGAAAAATTATTTTGAGCTGCATACTAATCACTTTAATAAATATAACAACTCTTCTTTGTACCTATCTTCCCTTATCAGTCGAACAACGCATACCTTTCAATTTGCAACTGAGATTATTATCCGCTGCTCTTTTTTACTTCTTTCAACTTTACCTTTTATACCATGTTGCAAAATCATCCAGTAAAGCCATATACATTTTTCCATTCCATTGGATGATTGAATTATGGCGCAATTTAGCCTATGTTGGTTTTTGCTCGGTAGCTCAACCTCCTAAACTTTATGGAATTTCTTCACTAGTTTGGATGGGAGACTTTTTTCCCTGTACCTACACTCCTTATATATTGATCCCTCATTCCCCTGTTCCTTTACATCTAACCCTTGAGGTGATCATCAAAATATGTATCTGTGTGATAGCTATTCTATTCGCAATACAGACAATTCTAAAAAGGAGAGGGCTGTCGCATTAAATACGACCGCCCTCTTGCTTCTTTACTTAAAATAACACGTTTTAAACTTTAGATCTTTATCAAAAAGAATATACAGCGTTTTGCCGATACCATTTCCTAAATAGTCAACCTTGATAACTGTATCACCAATAGTGATTTTGGATTCTCTTTCCGTATCCTGGATATTGGCACCCAGCTCGATTAGCTGAAGGATATAACCATATGCAGATGCTTCGGTTTCTCCTACAATCGCCTGCAGTACAGAATTAAAGGATGTTAATGCATTTCCCTCATAAACATAATCTTTAATCGCAAGTGCAATCTGCGTGGCAAGGTTCTGCGGGAAAATAACCCCCATAATCGTATCCGCTACTGCTCCGATCACTTCGTCAAATACACCACTCAGACTGTCAATATTTTCACTTGTAACCAGCTCAGGTTCCCGTAATGCCGACATTGTCATTCCTACCCCAGTCGGATCAACCTCAGGCGGAACAAATAAACAGTTCTGATCTGCACCGCGATAAGCATATTTCCCCTTATATTCTGCCTTACTTCTGATATCGTGCATTTTTTCCCAAAGATCGTGGAAATAAATTCCGTAAGTATCTACATCTGCAAGGAACACAGAATAAGCATACATCAAACCAGTTACGGTCAGATAATCATCCGGGCTTAAAATTTCCTTATCCTGCAGGAACGGTGACGGAACCTTATAGTTACAGAAATCACAATGATAGTACCCGTCCGCTTTTAACTTCATTTTATGCAGCGTACAGTCTTCAAACTTATCCTGACCACACTTAGAATCTGCAGAAATTCCCTTATATCGTCCGGACGCCATATCCTTGTCCACTGCAAAGGAAAAACCGGAGCCCAGAATAGAATATTCATGAAACTGTTCAAATGCCCAATTGTTCGGCATACTGTAGCCAAGATTTCCGCTGTATCCGGTTGACATGTCCGCCACAAAGCTGCTCTCTGCCTTTGTTAAACTGCAAACCTTCTGACAAATATTTCTGGAACCGTAAACACCAATCCGGTATTTATTGTCATAGCTTTCTTCCATAACTGTTCCGATACCGATAAAGTAAGGGATTACCTGTTCTGCACACTGTTCCGATCAAATTCTCTGGCAGCTCCATCCATATCTCCTGCATTCATTTTTTTGAGCAATGTACTTTTCTTCAAAGCCCCTTCGCCTACATTAAAAGAAAACGATACAAGTGCATCAAACCTGCCCTGCGTCAGTGCACCTGTCACATATCGATTCACTGCTGCTTCGAATCTTTTTTAATCTGCCTTCAATAAATCCCCTGCCTGTTCCTGCGATATCTGCATCCTCGCTTCAGAAAGTGTGAGTATCGTGATAGGAGAAGCATCTCCGGTGCAGACCATCACGGCGGCATGAAGCCTCATGCATCATACCGGCATCCGCACATTCTCTGCTTACTTATTTAAGGCTCACACCTCAACAACCATTCCGTCCAGCTTCTGTGAAAAGCCATCCTCAAACACCATTACCACCAGTCCCTGAAATTCTTCCAAAACATGCTCCACCAGAAATCTTGCCGTTGCAGAATCCACCCGATCCGCCACACCATCCAGAAACAGCACATCCGCATCCTGATAAAGTCCCCGTGCGATCCCGACTCTTTTTCTCTGCCCACCGGACAGGTTCTCTCCCTTTTTTCCACACCGCTTGAGCAGTCCATCCTCAAAGGTTTTCACATCCTCGACCAGAGCTGTTTTTTCCAGAATGCCATTCATTTTTACATCCTCAATCCGCCCTCCCATAGAAATATTTTCCAAAAGAGAGTCATCGAATAAAACCGGCTCACTCGGTACATAGACGCATTTTTTATCCTTCAATTCTCTGTCGCATACGGAAAATAATGTGCGCAGCGCTTCGCTGCTCTTTTCGCCTTTTAAAATCACGATTTCTTTTTCCGCCGCATGGAACGTTTTCTTTCCACCGCCTGCACAGATTAAAAAATCATATCCGTCTTTTTCCCTGACAAAGCCTGCACCATCTGTCTCCTGAAGCAAAAATCCAAGGCGTTCCAGCGATGCGTTCGTCTGCTTCTTTCTTTTTACCAGATTTCCGATCGCATCCGGCAGATATGCCAGAAACGCATAGTAATAGCCAAACATGACAAATTCGCCAACCGAAAAGATTCCGTTCATCATAAACGGCAATGCAATCAGTAAAATAATGCCCAATGCCATATTCGAAGAATTGCCGGAAATACTGCCCAGCAGGCTGTCAAAAATTCTGTCCCGAATCTCGCTTTTCGATCTCTCCTGACATTTTCTCTCATACGCGGAAATTACCCGTTCCCGGTTTCCGATCATATAAAAATACTCGGTGTTTTCAAAAAAGTTATTCAGAAAACTCGTCACTTCTTTTGTGTTTTTCCGGGAATTCGTCCGGTATAAGAAAATTTTCTTGCCAAGAACTTTTACCAGAAAAACCGTCAAAGCGGTCGGGAACAGGCTTACAGCTGCAAAGATCGGGTTGATAAAAAACATCACGATTAATATCGAAACGGATAATACGATTTTGGGAACCTGATAATAAAATTCCAAAAAGAAATTTACGACGTCCTCGCATTCATTCCGGTAATAATTTAAAACTGCGCCGTCTGTCTCCCGCGCCGGATTCAGCGATTCCCTCAACACATAGTTTAACAATACACTTTTTACGTTGTATCTCGCCTTGGTTTTCCATTTTTCCACAAAAGCGGAATTGACCTGTTTTACACAATTGATGATCAGTGGAACCATCACGTTGATCAAGATTAAAATGTTCAGGGAATAGATTCCAAGTGTGACGTCTTTTCCTTCAATCACGTTAAAAATGTCTTTTTTTGCAATACCGCTCATTAAAAAACTGAACGTATAAGTGATCGTTTCGACCGCTATCACAAGTAGTCCAAAAGCCTTTATGTCTTTCGTGAAAGCCCGATATAGTTCTCTCTTTTTCATTTTCATAATTTGTCCCTCTCGATTCTCAACAGGTTTCTACCTGTATCCGACTTTCTTCCATATGTATCTTTTTGTGGAATTTCAAGGCACTCCTGTTTTTATGGGACACCATGATAATCGTAGAATCCGTAAATTCCTTTTCAAGGAGCGTATCAATCGTCGTGAGGATTTTATCGTCTATGGAAGCGTCGAATTCATCGACCAGCAAAATACGGGGCTTTGCAATTAATGCTGCCGTCCATGCCAAAATCTGCGCCTCATTTACCGTAAAATCTTCCGGTTTGATGGTATCTTCCAGACCGATTTTCGTCTCTTCCATCCACTGATCCATATGGGTGATTTTCAGCGCCAGCTCAACCGACTGCTTCTCGTAATTGTCGTAAAACCGCACCAGATTGTTCAGCAGCGTATCTTCGATAATCGGATAAAACTGGGAAATATAGAAAACATTTTCCACATATTTTCTCCGGTTAAACTCCCGGATTTCTTTTCCACCGATCAGAATTTTGCCGCAGTCCGGTACATACAGTCCTGCAATCAGATGCAAAATAGTGCTCTTTCCGCAGCCTGTCCTTCCCTCGATCAGCACATTTTCATTCGAGCCGATCGTAAACGATATATCTGACAAAACCCTCGACTGATTGTAGCCAAAAGAAACGTCCGAAAACACAATCTCATTGCCGCTAAATTCTGCAGCTTCTTCGTTTTGATCCTCCTGGGATTCCATTTCAAATATGGAATTCACTCTTTTTAGAGCAGCAAGCGACATCGGCATCTGCGCAAACTGATATTTTAAATGAAAAAACGGCATGTTCAATAAGCCGACATAACTCGTCAGCAAATACAGTTCTCCAATTGACAATCTGCCACGATTTAACAGCTGGACTCCGATCAGCAGTGCAATGCCTTCCGCAACATTTAGCAGGGAGAAAAACACCGTCGCCGGCAAATTCCCCCAGAAGGACGCCTTTACCTGTTTTTGCTCAAACTCTGCAAAATCCTTATGGAACCGCTCATGGATATAATCTTCTTTGCCAATTCCTTTTACATCTGCCGCAGCATACACATCTTCGGAAAACTCTCCAAACAGCTTTGTTTCACTCGCTCGCGCATCGTTCCATAATGCAGAAAGGCTCTTCTGGGTTCCGATAAAAATGACAAATATCAGAACCGCTATCACACAAAAAATTTCGCCGAGAATCAGCGACTTTGTCAGGAATACAACCAGGATTCCCACTATCATAAATGAGCTGCTCATGATGTCGATCAGCATATTGGAAAAGAATCCAACCATAACGTTGACGTCGCCTTCGATCTTCTCAAAAAAGTCTCCGGTTTTCGACATTTTATGCTGGGAGACAGAAAACTGGAATAATTTTTTCAACAACTCTTTCCGGATTTCATCGCAGACGCTCCTGCCCATTTTTTCGCTTAAATAAGAATTTAAAACTGTTGCAAATCCTTTTACGACCACAACTGCCAAAAAGAACAGAATAAATGCAACAAGCCATGTAATTGTCTGTTTCCCCAGACCGTCTATGATCTTGCTGAGTATGCCTGGCAGCCCCAAAGAGATCACTGTCTCCAAAATCAGCGAAATTAAAATGCCAAAAACAAACCGTTTCCTGGTTCGAAAGATCTGCAATAATGTGTCACTCAATATTTTCTTTTTCATTGTAGTTTACCCCTGTTATTACCCCGTTGATAGATTTCTCTTTTTCAAACAATAGAATGCAATACAAACTCCCGATGCTTTGATACTCACCCTTCCAATCTATAACTCGCTCTGCGCGAACGTACTGTTGTCACCAATCAACTGCCTGCGCGAATTATCTGCCTCCCCACACGCACAGTTCGTCATAAAATATATCTTATATCGATTATACCATACTTTTCGGGGTTGCAAATAATCTCGTCGAAATTAGCAGCCTGCTCGTAGAAATTGGTAAAAATAGGGGGAAAGTTCCGCGAACATTCTATTGTTATGAAGGGAATTTTCCGCCTGCAAAACAAAAAATACCGATACATCATGCGACTTTTTTGCACGGTGTACCGGTATCTATACATTTTTCCCAGCTTCAAAATTAACTATACTTAATTTCCATTCCGCTGCTACTCTGCGATTTTGACTGCATTCCTTTATTCTTTTACTCTTCTGTAGTTTGCAGCCATTTTTTCACTGTTTCCACGTTAAAGCCAATCAACTCCGCGATTTCTTCCGGCGAACGCCCTTTTTTGCCCATTCTGAAAGCAGTTATTTTTGCCTGTTCTTCGCGTCCTTCTTCGCGTCCTTCCGCGTAGCTCTCATTTCTCAAATCTTCCATAACCTTGCACATTTCATTCACTCCTTTCGGATTCTCTTTCAGATACCGCGTCTTTTCCGCCATTAGATCAAAATACATATCTTCCGCATCCGTACAATTAAAATCGTGCATCAGCTTGCCCAAATCCGAATCGCCGCGGTATTCGCCATTTACATATAAAATATGTGTTCCATCCTCAAACGGCTGGTTCAGCGTAAGGTTCATATTCTGAATCACATACATTGGCTTCCCTGCCTTATAATAATCTTTTTCCGTGATAAAGATCACATAAGTATCCGGCAAGTCTCTGTAATCCTGTTTTTCATCGAGATTTTCCACGTCCATCACACTGGAATGGTATCTCGCACGATGCGGATCGGCTCCATTATCCGACCGTTGAACCTCCATATCGTATTTTTTCCCTGTACTGTCCTCTGCATACGCATCCAGACAAATCGACCTTGCTCCGGTCACCCGCTTTAAATCCGCCTGTGTCTCACACTTTAACAGTGTCAGATCCTTTTTCCCGGTAATAATCCGAAGAACCATTTCTGCCAGTGGGAGATTATCTTTGAAAAGTCCCCGCATGAATGTATCGTCAATCGGTCGGAAACTGCGCAGACGCTCAAGATCTTCCTGATGCCGTTTTTCTCTTTTTTTATCTTCCGTTTCACTCATATGCTATCCTTTCCGATTCTGCGGATAGCCTAAAGCCTTTCTTTGCTTTTATCCTACCACAGAACCCTTGCTTTATCAATCCTTATTACTACCATATAATACACTATCATTATTGATAATTATAAAAGCACATCACCTCTCCTTTTCTCAGGGCCAAGCGGAGTCGACGCTTCCTATCCTATTCCGTCCGATTCAGATACCCGTCAGCTCCTGCCTGCTTCTGTCGTTTCTCCAGTCCGATGCAATTTTTCTTATCCACTGAAAAACGAAACTCTTATTCCGATTTTCCGCCAGCCTGTACAATCAGAAAGTTCATGGTCTCCAAAATCCGCTTCCGATCTGCCCTCGACAATTTCTCCAGCTTTTTGGAAAGAGCGTTCGCTTCCGCGATAAAGCCGAAATCCAGTTCGTCCTGCAGAAGTTCATCTGCTGAAACGCCAAGCTGATTTGCGATCGCCACAAAATTCTGCAGTCTTGGCATTTTGATACCCCGTTCAATACTGGAAATCGTCTCTATGCTGACTCCGATTTTTTCCGCAAGCTGCTCCTGTGTAAATCCACGCTTCTCCCTGCACCGTTTAATCTGCTCCCCAAGCATATACTTTTCCCTTCCCCTTATCGTTATAGTCTCGTACTGATAGTATGGGTAAAGTATAGGTTTCCTATCTGTTCCGCTCCACGAGCCTTTAGTTCTACTCAAGAACCTATAGTTCTATTTTCGGAAATTTTTCAACCAAATTTGTTAAAAATAATGGTATGGTAGAGTAAATTTAAAACTCCCTGAAACTTTTTTCCCGCCTACAACGTCTAATCCTCAGAACAACAAAAGAAGGAGGCGAATTTCTTCGTGATATCATTATCCAGAAAAACAAAAGAAAAAGCGGTAGAAGATCTGCTTTTGCAAAATTACGATCAATATTACCGGCTCGCTTACAGCTACGTCCACAACGAAGCAGACGCAGGAGATATCGTCCAGAACGGCGCATATAAAGCTATCCGAAGCAGCTCTGACTTAAAAGAGGTCCGTTATGCAGCCACTTGGCTGTATCGAATCATGCTCAACGAGATTTTTTCTTTCTGTAAGCAGAAAAAAACGGAGCCGTTGGAAGAAGGAAACGACGAGCTACACTACGAAGACGCTTACGAGAATTTCGATCTGAAACATGCGCTGGAGCTGCTGCCGCCCCGCGACCGCATGATCGTAGAGCTGAAATATTTTGAAGATATGAAGCTGGAAGACATTGCAGCCATCATGGAAGAAAACACAAATACCATCAAAAGCAGACTATACCGCAGTCTCAAAAAACTCCGGTTGTCACTGGACTGACCGCCCGACACAGCTGCCGACCACATTCGAGACCCTTCAGCGTGCAGCAAGTTCAACACCATTCAAGCGGTGGCTCAGCCCCGCCATCACTCTCAGAAAGGATTTTTATTATGGAAAACCGTGAAAAACAGTTACAGGAATTGAAAAAAGAATATCAGGACATCCGCATGTCCGAAGAACAGCTTTTACAGATGAAACAAAAGATCTCTCAGGCAAAGCAGGAGAACAGCCAACAGGGTTCCAATGCTGCCCACAGCTCTGTCTCCCACAGACGCTCCATCACACGCCGCTGCGGGATCGCCGCCGCTGCAGCTGCTGCAGCTCTGGTCATCTTACCGAACACCTCCGCTTCCGTTGCCTACGCAATGAGCCAGGTTCCTGTGCTCTCCAGGCTTGTTGAAGTCGTTACCTTCCGGGACTATCACTACGAAGATGACCGAAACAGCGCAGACATTCAGGTTCCGGAGGTAACTGTCGCACCGGACACTGACGCGGATACGCAAAAATCCTCCGCCGTTTCCGAACAGACGAAGAAAACAGCAGAGGAAATCAATACAGAGATTCAGGCCATCACAAACCGCCTGATCGCAGAATTCGAAGAAAGCAAGAAAAACGAAGAAGGCTACCAGAATATGACCGTCAAATCCGAAATTCTGGCGACCACCGATCAGTATTTCACCCTGAAACTGATCTGTTTCCAGTCTGCCGGAAGCGGTGCGGAATGGAACTACTACTACACCATTGACCTTTCCACCGGAAAACGCCTGCAGCTTGCAGATCTCTTCCAGGAGGGCAGCGATTATTTAACCACTATCAGCGACAATATCAAACAGCAGATGAAAGAACAGATGGCGACAGATAAAAATAAAATCTACTGGCTCGATTCCGATATGCCGGAATGGGATTTTACCTCTATCACAGACAACACTTCCTTCTACTTGAATCAGAACAACGAGGTTGTGGTTTGCTTCAACGAAGGCGATGTTGCACCGATGTCCATGGGCTGCCCGGAATTTGTTATTCCTAACGAGGTGCTCGCCGGAATTCGGAAGTAAAGTCAACGAGGTATGCCGTGCCGCGTGTCACGGTGCTGCGCGATCTGTCTGCGTGTCCGCAACATCCTACGTTTTATCATGCCTGACACACCCGCGCAGCACTTCTGTCACGGCTCCCCGCCCAGCTCGAGCCTGCCGACTCTGGAGATAAACTCCTCTACCTGTTTTAAGTGCTCCCGGTTGACGCGGTTTTCGTCCTGCTGAATCTGCTTCCGATACATCGTCGGGGAAACCCCCTTCATCTGCCGAAACGCCTTGCTGAACACAAGCGGATCCTGATATCCGCAGGACAATGCGATGCTTTCCACCGGCAGATGCGGCACCATCAGCATTTCCGCAGCCTTTGTCAGCCGGTACGCTGCCAAAAACTGCTGCGGGGACATACCGAGAGATTTCTGAAACAGAGTATATAGATAACTGCGGTTGACGCAGACATAATCCGCCACGTCCGTCACCCGGATCGGGTTGCAGTAGTTACGCTGAATAAATTCCACTGCCCGGCGGACATACTGGTTCGCCCGATCCGTTTCCTCCCGCCTTTCCTCCGGCATACTCTGCGCCACAACCGACAGAAAAATATGCAGCAGACCGTTTCGGCGCAGCTCGTTTGCAACGCCGACCGTATTATGATCCATCATGTCCCGGACAATGCTGTAAAGCTCATCCGACTGCTCCGAATGAAACACCGGGTGCCGCGGGGATATCCCCATGCTTTTGACATATTCTTCCGCGCGCTCACCCGCAAAGCCGACCCAGATGTACATCCACGGATCTTTTTCATCCGCCTGATAAAAGCTCATCTGCCCCGGCTCGATCAAAAATCCGCAGCCTGCTTCCAGCGGATATTCCTCGCCCTCCATTTTGAAAATCCCCCTGCCGTTTAATACATAATGAATCAGATAATGCGGCTTCATCGCCGGTCCGAAGCAGTGCAGGGGTTCTGTCCGGGAGCACCCGCAGCAAGTCATGAAAAGCTCTCCGCCGGGCTGTCCCCCAAATTCCAGTTTATATGCTTTTTCCATACTGATCTCCATTTTGCAGGCGCTTTGCGCTAAAATCCCACACAATTCACTGGGACTCTACACGCCTGCGGTACATAACTGCCAGCAATCCACAGTTGCTTTACAGGCACTTTACTCCCGATACCCCGTCTGCAGATTCACAAGATTTTCAATCGGCTGCCCTGCAAAATACCGTTCCAGATTATCTGCAAACAGTCCGACGATCTTTTCCAGCGTCTCCGGAAGGGAAAAACCTCCGGAAACATGCGGCGTAATCAAGAGATTCGGCGCATTCCAGAGCCGATGGTCTGCCGGAAGCGGCTCCGGATCTGTGACGTCCAGCGCGGCCCCCGCGATTTTTCCTGCATACAGCGCATCCGCAAGGGCATCCGTATCGATCGCCGTTCCGCGTCCGACGTTTAAAACAACCGCATTGTCCGACAACAACGCAATCCGTTCACGGCTCAGCACATGATACGTCGATGCATTGCCCGGCAGGCTCATCGCCACGATATCCGCCTTTGGAAGCAGTTCTTCCAGACTGTCCATGCCGTACATACCCTCCATCCATTCCGGGCAGTCGCTCTTTTTAGAAACTCTTCTGCGGATTCCGCTCACCCGACAGCCAAGTGCATTCATCTTTCTGCCGAACGTCATTCCGATATCACCGCAGCCGATCACCAGCACATTCGATCTTTCGATTACTTTTACATGCCCTTCCGAATGCCAGCAATGTACTTTCTGGTTGTCCCAATACAGCAGCAATTTTTTCCGCAAGGCAAACAGACAACCGATCATATGCTCCGAAATCGCCATTCCATAAGCACCCGTCGCATTCGCAAGCTGTGCACCCTCCGGCAGAAGCCCCGGTTCACAATAGCCTTCCGTCCCGGCATTATTCAACTGAATCCATTTGAGGTTTTCACACTTTTTTAACTGCAAAGGACTCTGCAAATTGCCAAGGATAATGTCCGCGCGCCGCAGCTGTTCTTCTGTCACCTCCGGCTTTTCCGTAAAGAAAAACTTCTGTCCCGGCGCAGCCTGCAAAAGCTGTTGCTTTTCTTCCTCCGTCACTGGCGGCGTGACCAGAATACAGAGTCTTTCCCGCTTCCGCACCTCTGGAAGCAGCATCTGCAGCTCTTCCAGATAAATGCAATGCGGAATTGCATTCTTTTCAACCAGTCTCAGACAGCTTTCAAATTCAAACCAGCGCACTTCCTCCAGTTCTTCTTTCTGCAGGACAAAATCCTCCGGCCTTCGATCCAGCCATAGCGCATAAACGTTGCTGACCTGCCTGTCATGAAATTCCTTTCCATGAAAAACGCCGTCATAGGAAAATCTGCGCTGTCCGCAATAAATCAACTCATTTTCCGAAACACTGCAGCCCAGTTCTTCCTTTAACTCCCGCAGCGCAGACGGAATGAAATCCACCCCTGCAGGGATATGTCCGGCGCTGGAAATATCGTAACAGCCCGGAAAGGAATCTTTATTCTGACTTCTTTTCTGCAGCAGTACCTCGACTTTTCCTGCCCGTTCCCGCAGGATCCAGACATGAGAGGTACGGTGCCGCAGTCCCTGCTTATGCGCAGCTGTCCGTTCTGCTGTTTTCCCGGTCGGTACTCCATTTTCATCTACGATATCCAAATATTCCATACTCTGCTGCCCCTGTTTTTTGTCTCTTTCTTTCTATTTTAATGAAATCTATCGCCGTGTCAATCTTATGTAAAGCTCCAGGTCCGGGATAGAAAGCCAACCCGTCCGTCTGTTTTCTCCTATTTCTTAGACACATTTCAAAAACTGGGAAATTTTGCTACACTCTTTCGATTCTGTGAATTGAGGAACCCCATTTCCTGCGATATGATACAGCTACAAAACAAACAGAGGAAAAAATTTCTCATTGTTTCCCGAAAATTCGGGCATCCTTTTACTGACAAATTTGTATTGAAAATCGAAAATGGAGGATTTTATCATGGCAAAGAAACATTCCGGTCTTTCAAAGGCAGCTATCCTCGCAGCAGGCGTCGGCGCAGCGGCATTTGCAGCAAAAAAACATACAGACCATCTTGCAGAGGAAGGTCAGACCTTATCCGGTGAGATTAAAGAAGCAGTCGCAAAAACCGCAGAAAAAACCATCAAAATGCCTGCTCCTGACCCGAGCTACCGCAACACAGAGCGGGGCAAATATGAAAAAAACAGCAAGGGCATTTACTACACCAACGGTAACTACGAAGCATTCGCCCGTCCCGAAAAACCGGAAGGCGTTGACAACAAAAATGCTTATCTGGTGGGTAGCGGACTGGCTTCTCTCGCAGCAGCATGCTTCCTTGTAAGAGACGGTCAGATGCCCGGCTCCCACATCCACATTCTGGAAGCAATGGACGTTGCAGGCGGCGCATGTGACGGTATCTTTGATCCCTCCAGAGGCTATGTAATGCGCGGTGGACGTGAGATGGAAAATCATTTCGAGTGCCTGTGGGATCTGTTCCACAGCATTCCTTCCCTGGAAAAGCCCGGTGCATCCGTACTGGACGAGTATTACTGGTTAAATAAGCACGATCCCAACTACTCCCTGTGCCGTGCAACCGTAAACCGCGGTGAAGACGCACACACGGACGGCAAGTTCAATTTAAGCCAGAAGGGCTGCATGGAAATCATGAAGCTGTTCCTGACAAAAGATGAAGACCTGTACGACAAGACCATCGAAGACGTATTCGATGACGAGGTATTCAACTCCACCTTCTGGTTATACTGGCGCACCATGTTTGCTTTCGAGAACTGGCACAGCGCACTGGAAATGAAGCTGTACTTCCAGCGTTTCATCCACCATATCGGCGGACTCCCGGATTTCAGCGCACTGAAATTCACCAAATACAATCAGTATGAATCCCTGATCCTTCCGATGAAGAAATACCTGGAGGACGCAGGCGTACAGTTCCAGTTCAATACCGAGGTTACCAACGTTATCTTTGATTTCCATGACGGCAAAAAGGTTGCAAAGACCATCGAATGCAAGGTAAAGGGGAAAGAGCAGAAGATTGCCTTAACCGAAAACGATCTGGTATTCGTAACAAACGGCAGCTGCACAGAGGGAACGATCTACGGAGATCAGAATCACGCTCCGGTGGGCGATGCAGAAGTTCGCAACAGCGGCGTATGGGATCTGTGGAAAAATATCGCCCGTCAGGATCCTTCCTTTGGTCATCCAGAGAAGTTCTGCTCCGATATTGAAAAGACCAACTGGGAATCTGCAACTGTTACCACTCTGGATGACAAAATCATTCCTTATATTGAGAAAATCTGCCAGAGAGATCCCAGAAGCGGCAAAGTCGTTACCGGCGGTATCGTAAGCTGTCAGGATTCCAGCTGGCTGTTAAGCTGGACCATCAACCGTCAGGGTCAGTTCAAAGAACAGGATAAGAAGCAGGTTTGTGTATGGGTATACAGCCTGTTCACCGACGTTCCCGGCGATTATATCAAGAAGCCCATGAAAGAATGCACTGGTAAGGAAATTACAGAAGAATGGCTGTATCATCTCGGCGTTCCGGTAGAGGAAATTCCGGAGCTGGCAGAGCACAGTGCAGTCTGCGTTCCTACCATGATGCCTTATATTACCGCATTCTTCATGCCCAGAGCAAAGGGTGACCGCCCTGATGTTATCCCGGATGGCTGCGTAAACTTCGCATTCCTGGGTCAGTTTGCGGAAACCCCCAGAGACACTATCTTCACGACAGAATATTCTGTTCGTACTGCTATGGAAGCCGTTTACGGACTGCTTGGCGTAGACCGTGGTGTTCCGGAGGTATGGGGCAGCGTTTATGATATCCGTGAACTTCTCGACAGTTCCGTAAAGCTGATGGATGGCGTATCTCCGCTGGAGATCGAACTTCCCGGACCGCTTAATAAGCTCAAGAAGCCTCTGTTAAAAGCAATTTCCGGTACAGTGATCGAAAAGCTTCTGCGCGACCATAATATTCTCAAAGAAGGCATGATGTAATTCCATTTCCAAAAAGGGGCAGCGCCTGGGGATTTTCCCGGGCGCTGCCCCTGATTCATGACAATAGAATGCTCGCAGAGCGTGCATTCTATTGTTTTTTATCAATCTGCTTCTGTCCGGACTGCTTCCTTCAGAATCCGCACCATCAGCTCTACACTTCCGACGTGGTATCCGCAGCTTCCGTAAATGCCAGTGCCATCCGGTCTGACAGCTGCCAGAACCGGGAGCTTTTCGGCAAGACTCATTCTCTTCGCAGTTTCCTGCCAGCCACAGAGGGTACCGGACGCTGTGGCACCAGTCGCGGTGCGCGGTGCGGCATTGGCATCCGAAGCGCCGCCAGATATATCGTATAAAATTTCTATCTCAGATCCCGCATCCAGCGCCAGCACTTCCTGCAGCGTTTTATGCTGCAGGTCTTTTTCCTGCCGCAGAACGAAAAGCAGCTGACAGCCAATTCCTTTGGAATTTCCTTTTGCGCTCTTTTCCAGTGCCAGAACCTCATTCAGCACATGCTCTGTCGGCTCTGCCCCAATTTCCAGAAATGCCAGAATACTGCGTTTTCCGCTTACCAGCTTTTCCAGACTGCAACGCGTTCCATCTGCTCTCTGTAAGAAGATGTCCCGAAGCAGGCAGCTTTGTATTCCCTCCCGGAGACTGTTGTTTTTGTTTTGCAGCTTCCGGCAGCTCTGGCTTTCATCCGGTACACTGTTTTTTTCCAACGGCATCACACCATCCGTTTTTTCAAAATCCGGCATATAAAGCTCGGTCTGTTTCTCCTTTTCGATCGCAAACAAAAGCTCTGCTGCCTCCTGATCCCCATTCAATAGCCGTTTTACTGCAATCAGGCGATAAATTCCCACCGGAAGTAAAAGCTCTAACGTTTCCTTTTCAAATACCAGTCCGGCATGATTCATTGTCACGAAATGATCCTTTTCCAGACGCCCCAGCGTCCAGTGCTGTGCATAAATCCATTCTTTTCCCAAAATATTTCGCAGCAGAAGCGTTCCTTTCGAGGCCTGCGCCCCGCTGACCGGTACACGGAATGCGCCGTCCGCCCAATATTCCGGAAGCATCAGGCTTTTATCCAATCTCGCCGGGATATTCAGGCTTCTGCAAATCGCAATAAACAAAATCGTCCTGGAAACTGCACTGCCCATTTTCAGCTTCAGACAGCCGATCGGCGACGCGCAAAGGGTATCATATTCTTCTTCCGGGATATCGGTAATGTTTTGGTTTACATAATTCCATATCAGTTCTGGATTGGAGGCAAATGCTTCCTGCTCCTGAGCAGTCAGCACACTGCAAATGTAACTTCTGTAAGCGCCGATTTCTTCCAGCCAGATTCTGGGACACAGCAGATCCTGTACATGTATATCTTCCGACCAGCTGCCGCGCTTTGCTGACAAGTGGTCTTCCAGCACTTCTGCCCGCAGATCTTTATTATCTTTTTTCGTCAGACTGTCCAGCAGCTTTTTGCGATCCGGGTTATCATCCTTTTCCAGAAAAGCTGTCAGCTCCTCTGCATTCTCTCCCGCAACGCGCATCCTCTCTTCCTCCTCCGGATGCACTGCAATCGCGTGCCGGGTCAGCTGATCGAAGCGTTCTTCCCGCAGCTTCACTGCATCTGCCAGTCTCCGCGTGCCGCGCGACACTTCTTCCTCACTCAATACACTTTCCCGGACAACGACTTCTTTCGGAGCGCAGAGCTTCGCCAAATGCCATTCGCAGGCAGAAACGCCAGAAAGCGCATCTTTCATTCCCGCTTCCGAATCCTTCAGCACAAGCGTAACAGCGCAATCCGCATCTGCCGCTCCGATGCCGTCCTCTGCCAAATTACAATAACGCTCCACAAACTTTCCCTCTGACCGCGCCTGCAGCCGGATGTCGCCCAGCCCAAGCCTGATCGAAGTCTCGCCCTGTTCGTCGGTTTCCAGCGCTGCTGCCGGGAAATATTCCGCCATGTTCAGAATTTCCACTGAAACTTGTGCGTGCGCTGCCGGGGTGTTGTCCTGTTTTCGCACCTGAATCCGGAGCTTGCGTGTCTTTGTATACGAAGCGGTGACATTGTGGCAGACAACCGCGCCGTCCCTGCCGATTACCTCTTCCCGCTTTCCCGCCGCATAATCGCCGAATGTGCGGCTGTGAATCAAAATCGCCTGTCCGGCAGGTCCTGTAAACCAGCCGCGATCCAGTTTTTCTTCCGGCTCGCAGGCCCCCAGAAAGTGCCATTCTCCATTTACCCAAACCTCGACCCAGGCATGGTTATCGTCGCAGTGCGCCCAACGCGGCGTGTATACCTGACGTGCTGCAAGCCCGACACTGCGCAATGCCGTCACCGTAAAGGTGGATTCTTCTCCGCAGCGTCCTTTTCCGCTCCGGTACATCGTCATCGGCCCCGCCGTTCGGTCATCCGCCATTTCATACGTTGCATGCTCTACGCACCAGTAGTTGATCTCTACCGCTGCCTGATATTCGTCCAGTCCTACAATTCGGTCTTTTAACTGCTCGTAAAAAAAACTGCGGCAATCGCTGATGTCCTCCGAGTTGATCCGATAATACAGTACGTCGTGGACAAACAGATCCTCCGGCAGCCTCTTGCACCAGTCCATCGTTTTCCGCAGCCAGAGGGCATGGCGCACATAACTCAGAAATATTTCAAACGGATATTCCCCGGCATCCCGCAGCGGCATCGTCCCGTAAAAAAATTTTATCAGCAGGGCCTCTTCCTCGCTGCACAAAGACAAGCCTGCCTCGATTTCGGATATAATCGGCGCAAAATATTTTTTTCTGTTTTCAAAGTGCGTTTCCGCATATATTTTTAATTGTTCTGAAAATTCCATGTTTCCTCTGATTTCCGCGCACGCTTTTTGCGCATACCGAGTTTGTGTCAAGTGCGCGCAGACACAAATCTCGCGATTGAAAAATTTTATTTTTCAATTTTCCTCTGATTTCCATGCACGCTGCACGATCGGATGACCGCCGTATGGTGTCCTTTAAGCCCTAAAAAACGCCCCACAGGTTTTCCTGCGGAGCGCTTCTGTGTAACGTATTCAATCCCACTTTTTGAGGATCGACATCATTTCTGCTGCATTTTTTGCCGGATCCTTAAAAACAGCGGAACCTGCCACAATCACATTCGCACCGGCCTCCAGCACCAGCTCGACATTTCCTGCACCAACGCCGCCGTCTACCTCCAGCTCGATCTCGCGACCGCTTTTCCGGATCAGCTCTGCGGTCTGGCGGATGCGTTCCGTTGACTCCGGAATATATTTCTGACCGCCAAAGCCAGGCTCAACACTCATAATCAAAATCAGCTCGACCTCATCCAGATATTCCTCCAGCACCTCTATCGGCGTACCGGGCTTGATGCTGACACCAGCCTTACAGCCGCAGCTGTGAATCTGTCGGATGACCTCATGCGCGTCTGCACAGGCTTCCAGATGGATCGTAATAATATCTGCGCCTGCTTTTGCAAACGCTTCCACATGCCGTCCCGGTTCTACGATCATCAGGTGCACGTCCAGAACCATATCGCAGGACTTGCGGATCGACTCCACAACACACATGCCATAGGACAGCGCCGGAACGAACATACCGTCCATCACATCGATATGAAGATATTTCGCGCCGGCATTTTTTACCGCTTCAATCTGCTCCCCAAGCCGCATAATATCGGCTGCCAGAATTGACGGAGCCAGAATTTTTTCCATACTTTCCTCCACTTAACGGGTCACAAAATTCTTTACGGTATTGTATACACCGTTCCCGTCAAGACCATATTTTACAAGAAGCTCGCCCGCAGAACCGGACTCGCCGAATACATCCTGAATGCCGATTCTGCATACCTTTGTCGGGCACTCTTCAGACAATGCCTCGCAAACGGCAGAACCAAGGCCGCCGATCACGGAATGCTCTTCCGCCGTCACGACTTTTCCGGTCTTCTTTGCGCTGTTGATGATCAGCTCTTTGTCCAGAGGCTTGATCGTATGAATATTGATAACCTCTGCGCTGATGCCCTCTGCTGCCAGCTTTTCAGCCGCTTCCAGCGTAGAGCTTACCAAAATACCGGTTGCAACGATCGTCACATCCGTACCCTCACGCAGCACGATACCTTTTCCCATCTCGAAATGATAACCGGGACGGTCATTGATTACCGGCACTGCAGAACGTCCGAAACGCATATATACAGGGCCAACATATTCGATTGCAGCACGGACACACTCTGCCGCCTCAACCGCATCGGAGGGGTTCATGACAACCATACCCGGAATGGAGCGCATCAGGGCGATATCTTCGTTACACTGATGGCTCGCACCATCCTCGCCGACGGTGATGCCGGCATGGCTTGCGCCGATTTTTACGTTCAAATGAGGATAGCCGATAGAGTTACGGATCTGTTCGTAAGCACGGCCTGTTGCAAACATGGCAAAGGAGCTCGCCACCGGAATTTTCCCAACGAGGGAAAGTCCTGCTGCCACGCCCATCATATTTGCCTCTGCGATACCGCAGTCAAAATGACGATCAGGAAAGCTCTTTTTAAATACAGCGGTCTTTGTCGCTGCGGCCAGATCTGCGTCCAGCACTACCAGCTCAGGATGTTTCTTTCCCAACTCTACCAGAGTTTCCCCGAAGGCTTCTCTGGTCGCAATCTTCTTTACTTCTGACATAATGCTTCACCGATCCTTTCCAGATCCGCCATTGCGATCTGATACTCTTCATCGTTGGGCGCCTTACCATGCCAGCCAGCCTGATCTTCCATAAAGGAAACACCCTTGCCCTTTACCGTATGGGCAATAATTGCAGTCGGCATGCCCTTTGTGCTGCGCGCTTCTGCAAACGCCTGACGCAGCTGTTCCATATCGTTGCCGTCTGCAACGTCAATTACATGGAAATTGAAAGCGCGGAACTTCTCGTCGATCGGATACGGGGAGCATACGTCCTCGATCTTTCCATCGATCTGCAGACCGTTGTTATCTACAATAAGCACGAGATTATCCAGCTTATGGAAGCCAGCAAACATCGCAGCTTCCCAAACCTGACCTTCCTGAATCTCGCCATCACCCAGAAGCGAATATACGCGGAACTTTTCGTCTGTCATTTTTCCGCCCAGTGCCATGCCAACAGCGGCAGAAACACCCTGTCCAAGGGAGCCTGTGGACATATCTACGCCCGGAATCTTATCCAGACAGGGATGTCCCTGCAAATAAGAACCGAGATGACGCAGTGTCTCCAGATCCTCTACCGGGAAAAAGCCTCTATGTGCCAGGGCAGAATACAGACCGGGTGCCGTATGTCCCTTGGAAAGAACAAAACGATCCCGGTCTTCCTTCTTCGGATCTGCCGGATCAATATTCATCTCTTCAAAATACAGGTAGGTAAAGATATCTGCTGCAGAAAGCGATCCTCCCGGATGACCGGATTTTGCGCCATGTACAGCAGTCAAAACGCCCTTGCGGACTTCATTCGCCACTTTGGCAAGTTCCAAATTATCCATAATTCCTCTCATTCCGCCGCGAAAACGGCCCAAAAATTAACCACTTACTTTACTTTGTATCACATTTTACTATAGACAGTCAACCCATTTACAGGGGGTTTTCTCATATCTTTTCCCAAAACCACATATAAATATGAAAAAATCTGGTGGCGCTTTTTGAAAAATATTTTCCGCAAACGGACTCCTCTGTTTCTATGCACGCTTTTTCTGTGTATTTTTCTGCCCGCAATTTTGCTGTGTTCCCACTGCTTTGACCGGGCTCTTTTCCATAAAATAACAAGTGCATATGTGCAGTCCAGCCTTGAACACGATGCCCTCATCCTGCACTTTGTCATGGCGTATCCGAATCTGCAAGGGATTCATCTAAAAGACGCTGCGCTTCCGGTTTATTCTAAGGAAGCTTCCGAGGCTTCTGCCGCCTCCCGGCAGAAATTTTTATCCGTGCTCTCCTTTCTCGATTCAAAAAAATTAAATGAGGAGGAGCGCTATACCTACGATCTGCTCTGCGACAGGCTGGCTCTCGACCTCGAAGAATCCGATTTTTCCTATTATGAGGAACCCCTTTCCCCGACCTCCGGCATGCAGAGCGAGCTGCTTTTATTATTTGCAGAATATCCGTTTTATACCGCTGACGACGTGGAAACCTATCTTTCCCTCCTGCAGTCCGTTCCCGATTACGTGCAGGGTCTGCTTTCTTATGAATCCGAAAAAAGTGCAGCCGGGCTTTTTATGGAAAAAGAGGACGCTAAAAAAAGTGCACAGCAGTGCCGCGAAATCCTCACAAAGGAGGCGCTTTCCTCCGGCACGCACTTTTTACAGACGACATTTTCTTCCAGACTTGCATCTCTTTTACAAAAAGGACTTCTGACCGCCAAGCGGCAGTCACAATACGAAGCCCAAAACCAGTCGCTTTTGTCAAAATCCGTCCTGCCCGCCTGGCAGTCCCTCGCAGACGGGCTGGAACAGCTTTCCGACACCGGGCGCACGAGGGGAGGACTTTCCCAGAAGCCCGACGGGCGGCAATATTATGCCTGGCTCGTCAAGGAATCCACCGGTTCCTCCCTTTCCATGGATCAGCTCTATTTGCTCCTTCAAAAACAGTTTCAGAAAACCTACAAAGAGATGAAGCAGACGCTGACCACTTATCAGGAGCTGACCGGCGGTACGCCTGACCTTGCCCCGGTTAACGATGGATTTCCACTTTCTGATCCAACCGCCATTCTGGAAGATCTGCAAAACCGGATGCAGCAGGACTTTCCGGCTCTGGCCGATCTAACCGCCCAAACGGTTCAATGCGACATTCAGGATGTGGACGCCGGGCTCGAGGCGTATTCCAGTCCCGCCTTTTATATGATCCCGCCTATCGATGCTCTGATGCAGAATACGATCCGCATCAATCGTTCCTCGACCGCGGACGGAATTGAGCTTTACACCACACTCGCCCACGAGGGTTATCCGGGGCATCTCTACCAGACCGTCTATTCCTCCCTTGTCTGCGACACGCAGACGCTGCCAATTCGCAAGCTGTTCTCCTACGGCGGATATGTGGAGGGCTGGGCGTACTATACCGAACGGATTTCCTATGAATATGCCGCACAGGTCCTTGCGGAAGCGGAAGGCAGCTCCTATCCCGCTGCGCTGCTCTGTACGCTTCTGGCACAGCAGCGCGATCTGCAAATCAACCTGTTTTGCTTACTCGACCTTTCTCTGCACTATTACGGCGCGGAAGAATCAGAGCTTCTGCGCTCCCTCGAATCCTTCGGTCTTTCGGAAGAGCAGTCGGAACGTGTTTACGACTATCTGCGCACTGCCCCTGCGGTCTATTTGAAGTATTACGTTGGTTATCTCGAAATGAATGCCCTCAAAAAAAGAGCCGAACTTCAGTGGAGCGACAACTTTTCCCTGCTGCGCTTCCATCGCTTTGTCCTGGAAGCTGGTCCGTCTGATTTCGAAAACCTTACAGAACGGCTGAAACAGACTGCAGCAAAAACGGGCTGACCACGCGCCAGCCCGTTTGGTTCATGCCCATAGATCGCTCACAGAGCATGCATTTTATTGTTTTATTCCACGCTTTTCAACGATTCCGCCATATTGATCCGTTCCAGCTTCAGATACATCACAACATCTACAATGACCATAAATACAAAGGTCAGCAGGATACTCTTTACAAAACTAAAGGGAAGCACCCGCGGCTGAAATGTAACCATATCGACATCAATATTTGCAATAACAAACCGGTGCAGGCAAATTCCGGCTCCCAGTCCGACAATTGTTCCGAGCGCTGTCAGCACGACATTTTCCCGGAACACATAGGATGCTGTCTCCTTTGGTCGGAAACCAAGTACCTTGATCGTTGCAATCTCCCGGATTCGCTCGGTGATGTTGATGTTCGTCAGGTTATAAATTACGATAAATGCCAACGCACCGGCGCAGAGGATGACCAAAAGCACCACTGCATCCAGACTGCCCATCATTTTGTTGATCTGGCTGAGCATATCCGCATTGACCGCAACCGCAGAAACGACGTCGCATGCCAGCAGCTTTTCCGACAGTTCCCGGTTCTCCTGTGCACCCTCCGATGCATGGATATAAATGCTCTTGTAAACCGGATCACTTCCGTTATCGAGTTTCCATGTTTCCGGTGAAATATAAACGTAATTATAAATATAGTTTCGAGACAGAGCAGCCACCTTCACTTTTAGCTTTTCGCCATCCTCTGTCCGCAGCGTAACGGTATCCCCAACGCGGATCCCGCATTTTCGCGCAAGCTTTGCACTGATAACAGCCTCTTCCTCACCAGGCCAAGGAATATCCTCACCCTCTTCTGTCCGCAGCCGGATATACTCCTGCGCTGCCCCGGTATCCTGCGGAATGACGACATTGGCGGTCTTGACACCACTGCGCCCCGTCAGATCCATTGCAATCTCACAGAAGGGCATCCAATCCTCAGAGGATTCGGAAAGCACCTTGGTAAGTTCAGAAAAGTCTGCCGCATCCGCGGCCGGATACCCCTCTTTCAGTGTCGCGCTCATATCGTACAGCTGCACTTCCTCATACTGCATATCCGCAATGTCCGCAATCGTATCCTTTATACCATAGCCGGTTACAAGAAGGGCTGTGCAGCCGCCGATACCGATTACCATCATAAAAAATCTCTGCTTATACCGGAAAACATTCCGCACGGAAACCTTTGCCAGAAAGCTCATATGGTTCCAGACAAACGGGATGTGCTCCAGCCATACCCTTCTGCCGCTCTTTGGCGACTTGGGACGGATCAGATTTGCAGCCGTACTCATCAGCTCGTACCGACAGGTCAGCCACGTTACGCCAACCGAGCATAAAAGTGCCACTGCAAGCGAGGCAGCCGCCAGCCCCGGGTCAAACATCAGCTCATAATCCCCCATATGGTACATGATCTTATAAGCATTCCAGATGACGGTCGGGAAAATCGTCGAACCGATCAGAAAACCGATGACAGAACCGATCCATGCCGCACTTCCCGCATAAAACAGATATTTCCCCATAATCCGGGCTTCCGAATAACCGAGTGCCTTGAGTACACCGATCTGTGTCCGCTGCTCCTCTACCATCCGGTTCATTGTTGTCATACACACCAGCGCCGCTACCAGGAAAAAGAAAAACGGCAATACCTTCGCAATTCCGGCGACGATCATAGAATCATTTTCATAACTGGCGTAACCAATATTGGTATCCCTGCCCAGCACATAGACATCCGGCTCCTGGATCTCGTCGATCTGCTTCTGCGCATCCGCAATCTCTTCCTTTGCATCTGCGGTCTTTTCATCCAGTGTCTGTAAGCCGTCTTCATATTCTTTCTGACCGTCGGCAAGCTCCTTCTCTGCATCCGCCAGCTTCTGTTCCTGCTCGTTTAGCTGTTTTTCCTGCGAGGAAAGCTCCTGCTTTGCAGCCGCAAGCTGCTTTTCTCCGGCTGTAAGCTCTGCCTCGCTGCTTTCCAGCTGATTGCGCTGCGCATCCAGAGCTGCCTGCTGCGCATCGAGCTGGGCCAGCTGCTGCCAAAGCTGCGCAGGGCTGACGGCGGCACTGCCGGACATGCCGGATTCTGCGCCCGCCTGGCTTCCCGCACTCTGCGCAGCCGCAATCGCTGCATTCAACTGTGCCCGCGCGCTGTCAAGCTGCACCTGCCCGGCTTCCAGCTGGCTGCGTCCATCCACAAGCTGCGCGCGTCCGTTGTTAAGTTCCGTCTGCTTCTGCGCAAGCGTCTGTTTTGCCTGCTGCAGCTGCTTTCTTGCGTCCGCGATCTGCTCTTTGCCGTCTGCAAGCTCTTTTTGCCCGTCTGTCAGCTTCTGCTTCGCCTCTTCCAGATCGGTACGCGCATCCGCCGTCTGATCCCGCAGCTCCTTCTGCGCATCGTCCACCTTCTGCTGCGCATCTGCTTTCAGGCTGTCGTAGCGGTTCTGCGCCTCCTGCTCTGCAATCGGCTCTGCCCAGATCTTGAGTTCTTCGATTTTTTTCTTGTAAACGTCACTGTAAATCCGGTCATTCTGATCGAGCCGGACAAAAATTTCCGTATAATAATTCGTATCAAATCCATCCGGAAGCATGTATACAAAGCCAGAAACCCGCCCCGTTCCAAGTGTGGTCGAGCCACGCTGATAGTTAATATAATAGGAAGCATCTGCTATGCCGACGATTGTATACACGTCATATGCGAACAAATCTGCCGTCTCTTCGGGATTTTCATCCGAAACCTGAATCGTTTTTCCGATATCGTCTTTCGAAAACAGACTGGAATCCATGACGATTTCATCCGCCGCCTCCGGCAGCCGTCCCGCTTTTAATTCGACCTGATTCTGTACTTCCAAAAGTGTCTGCGCCACAAGCACCCGGCTTTTGCCGCTCTCATCCACCGCCAGGAAATCCGAAGAAACCGCGCCCTCCACTGCTTTGACATCCTCTCGGCCTGTAAAAGCGTCCACCGAATCCTTTTCAAAGCCGAGCGTCGATAACAGCCGCAGATCATACAGGTCATGGTTGTTCAAATACCGCCCGCCGTTTCGCACCATTGCAGGTGTCACCACCATCAGCCCGACGAAAAATCCCACACCCAGCGCTACAATCGCCAAAATTGCAGCATATCTGCCGAAGCTCTGCCGGATTTCCCGATATGTTGTTTTCCACATCGCCGATTTTCTTCTTTTCACGTCTCCTCACCTTCTGCCGCGCCGCGGCACAAGCCTATATTTCCAACAAACAAAATGCTTGACGAGCATCCATTCTATCCTTTACCACTCGATCTGCTCTACCGGAACAATATGTTCGTTTTTACGCATATCTGTGACTGTTCCATTCTTCACGGTGATAATCCGATCCGCCATCGCCGTAATCGCCTGGTTGTGTGTAATAACAACGACAGTAACGCCCTTTTTGCGGCAGGTATCCTGCAGCAGCTTCAGCACTGCCTTACCTGTATTGTAATCCAGCGCGCCTGTTGGTTCATCGCACAGCAAAAGCTTTGGATTTTTGGCAAGGGCACGGGCGATCGCCACACGCTGCTGTTCCCCGCCGGAAAGCTGCGCAGGGAAGTTCGATGCTCGGTCTGCAAGCCCCACGTCTGCAAGCACCTGCCCTGCATCCAGCGGATCGCTGCAGATCTGGGATGCCAGCTCCACATTTTCCAGCGCTGTCAGGTTTCCGACCAGATTATAAAACTGGAACACAAAGCCAATATCATATCTGCGGTAGTCTGTCAGCTGCTTCTTTCCGTAAGAGGAAATTTCTTTTCCATCCAGCAGGACCTTTCCCTCCGTCAGCGTATCCATTCCGCCAAGGATATTCAGGATCGTTGTCTTGCCAGCGCCGCTGGCTCCGACGATCACGCAGAATTCGCCTTTTTCGATTTCGAAATTGACGCCCTGCAGTGCCGGGATCTCCACCTCGCCCATGTGATAAATTTTTTTCACGTCATGAAATTCCACAAAACTCATACTTTCCACTCATTTCTGCGCACGCTTTTTGCGCATGCCGAGTTTGTGTCAAGTGCGCGCAGACACAAATCCCGCGATTGAAAAATTTTATTTTTCGTAACTGTTCAGTACCTCCACAGTTACCATTTTTCAATCTTATTCCTCTTCTTCCATCATGCTTTCCAGATATCCCCTGTCCCACAGGAGAATCTTCAGCTTCTTTGCCGCCTTGACCGCAGGCTCCGTAAAATACTGGTTCGTCATCACAGCGCCCACCATCCGGTCGTAATAATCCCGCCCCGCATAGGCTTCCTGAACCGCCTTGACACCAACAGGCCCATCGTAGCGCTTACACTGTACCGCATAGGTCACGCCCTCCTTTTCCGCCAGGACATCAACACCGTAATCACCGCTCCCGCGGGTCACTTCTACACTTTTAAAACCATGGTCTTCCAGAAGGTCCGCACAGAAATATTCGAAATCGTGTCCCTCCATTGCATCCAGCTCACGTCCCTTTAAATGCTCCCGTATCCGGCGTGCGCAGAAAAAAATCAGCCATATGACAAAAACAACCGCCGCCACAATGCCTGCTGCACCGGCAAGCAGCTTCCAATCCAACATGCTCTTTCATTTCCTCCAGTTTCTGACTGCAGCCCTCCTGCTAAAACGAACTACAGTTCTTCTCTTTAAGGGTACAATATTCTCCACTTCTTTACAATCCTGCCGCCGAAAATTTCATTTAGTTTTTATAATTTCTCGCTCCGTTCGTTGCGTAAAATACCGTTTTATGCTATGCTTTTCTACAGATTGTCCGATACCGTTCAATCGTATTTTTTAAGATTCCAGGAGAGCTGCAAATGAACAATAGAGAACGTTTTTCCTCCAGGCTTGGATTTATCCTGATTTCTGCCGGCTGTGCGGTAGGATTGGGTAATGTCTGGCGTTTTCCTTATATTACGGGACAATACGGCGGCGCCGCGTTTGTCCTTGTTTACCTTATTTTCCTTGTCCTGCTCGGTCTTCCGATCATGGTCATGGAATTTGCGGTGGGCCGCGCCAGCCAGAAATCCGCGGCGCGCTCTTTCCATGTGCTTGAGCCTGCCGGTACAAAATGGCATCTGCAGGGCTATGCCTGTATGACAGGCAACTATCTTCTGATGATGTTTTACACCACAGTCGGCGGCTGGATGGCAGCCTATATCTTCAAGACGCTGACCGGCGAATTCAAAGGTCTGGATTCTGACGGCGTTGCAGCAGTTTTTAATGACATGCTCGCCCGCCCCGGTTACATGACATTCTGGATGGTTCTTGTGGTTCTGCTGAGCTTTTTTATCTGCAGTCTCGGTCTGCAAAAAGGTGTGGAGCGTATTACCAAGGCAATGATGAGCTGTCTTTTCCTCATCCTGCTCATTCTGTGTATCCGCAGTGTGACACTGCCCGGCGCTTCCGAGGGACTGCGCTTTTATCTGATTCCCGATTTTACCAGATTTACAGAAAACGGCGTCGGCAACACGATTTTCGCCGCAATGGGACAGGCGTTCTTTACCCTGAGCCTCGGCATCGGTGCGATGGCGATTTTCGGCAGCTACATCGGTAAAGACCACACCCTGACAGGGGAAACAATCAATATCTGCCTTCTGGACACACTGGTTGCTTTTCTCGCAGGACTGATTATTTTCCCGTCCTGCTTTGCATTCGGCGTCGATCCCGGACAGGGACCCGGTCTGGTGTTCATCACTCTGCCCAACATCTTCAACCAGATGGTCGGCGGACGGATTTTCGGTGTTTTGTTCTTCGTCTTCATGACGTTTGCCGCCCAGTCCACGATTATTGCCGTATTTGAAAATATCATCAGCTTTTCCATGGATCTGTTCGGCACATCCCGTAAAAAAACCGTCCTGATCAATGGAATTGCGATTATCCTCCTGTCCCTGCCCTGCGTATTCGGCTTCAACATCTGGTCCGGTTTCCAGCCGCTGGGCGCTGGCTCCACGATTCAGGATCTCGAGGACTTCATTGTTTCCAACAACCTCCTGCCCCTGGGCAGCATGGTCTATCTGCTGTTCTGTACCAGCAGATACGGCTGGGGCTGGAAAAACTTCCTGGCAGAAGCCGACACCGGCAAGGGCGTAAAATTCCCCGCTTGGGCGCGCGTTTACGTTTCCTATATTCTGCCGCTGATCGTCCTGTTCATTTTTATTATGGGCTATTATCAGAAATTTAAATAAGGAGTAAAAAACTATGCAGCTTTTGGAAGAAAGAATTCGCAAAGACGGAATCATTAAAGAAGGAAATGTCCTCAAAGTAGACCGCTTCCTGAATCATCAGATGGATATCCACCTGTTTGAAGAAATCGGCAAAGAGTTTTACCGCCGTTTCTCGGATGCCGGCGTCAACAAGATCCTGACCATCGAAGCCTCCGGTATCGGCATTGCCTGCATCACGGCGCAGTATTTTGATGTTCCTGTCGTTTTTGCGAAGAAAAATCAGACCAAAAATATTGCCGGAGACGTTTTCACCACACAGGTGGAATCCTACACCCACGGCAGAATCTATGACATCATCGTATCAAAAGAATTCCTTTCTCCCAACGACAGAGTCCTGCTGATCGATGATTTCTTAGCAAACGGAAGAGCTCTCGAGGGTCTTGCTGCCCTGGTAGAATCCTCCGGTGCAACCCTGGTCGGTGCGGGCATCGTAATTGAAAAAGGATTCCAGCCCGGCGGCGATGAGCTGCGCAAAAAAGGCATCCATCTGGAATCTCTCGCTATCGTTGAAAGCATGGACGAAAAGACTGGCACAATCACGTTCCGCGAGCAGTAATGCGGTACTTTTTTCCCAAAGTCCCATATCATAAATAGTAAAAAGGACTCTGAGGAAATTTTATGACAAAGGAATCTTTAAACAGCAGCCGGACGCCGTCTGACGGACATCTGGCTGACACCAATCCAAACTCAGCACAGACTCTCGCTGCTTCCTGCAGCCAGCCTGTGCTGACTCTTTCTCAAGGCGCTCCCGTTTCGGACACCGCCAGCTCCCAGACCCTCGGGCAAAACGGTCCCGTCCTCTTACAGGACGTGGATTTTATTGAAAAACTTGCACATTTCGACCGGGAACGCATCCCGGAGCGCGTTGTGCACGCCAAAGGAAGCGGCGCATTCGGCACATTCCGCCCTTACCGTTCCATGCGGGATTATACGAGCGCTGCGTTTTTACAGGATCCGTCCGTATCCACCCGTTTTCTGATCCGTTTCTCCACCGTCATCGGCTCCAAGGGCTCTCCTGACACTGACCGCGACCCGCGCGGCTTTGCTGTTAAATTTTACACCTCTCAGGGTAATTATGACGTCGTCGGCTTAAGCCTTCCAGTCTTTTTTATCCGCGATGCCATGCAGTTTCCCGATTTCATCCATTCCCAGAAGCCTGATCCCTGCACAAATATCAAAAACTACGCGCATGTCTGGGACTTTTTCTCCCTCACACCGGAAAGCCTTCATCAACTGATGTGGCTCTACAGTGACCGCGGCATCGTTAAGGATTTTGCCAAAATGGACGGTTTTGGTGTCAATACCTTTGTCTGGGTCAATGGAAAAGGGGAACGTTTTTACGTCAAATATCGTTTTACCGCGCAGGAACCCTTCGACATCATCGACCGAAAAGAAGGAAAACGCCTTGCCGGTCAGGATCCGGACATCGCTGTGCGCACGCTGCACAGGCGGCTCGCTTTGGGCAACCCGATCCGATATGAATTTCAGGTACAGATCATGAAGCCCGAAATGGCTGACCAACTGTCCTTCGATCCACTCGACGATACCAAAATCTGGCCGGAGGATCAGTTCCCGTTCCAGAAGGTCGGCATGATGGTTTTAAACGAAAATCCCAAAAACTTCTTTACCGACATCGAGCAGGCAGCGTTCTGTCCCGCAAACATCGTTCCCGGCATCGAATTTTCCGCCGATAAAATGCTGCAGGGACGCACATTTTCCTACACCGACACACAGCGTTACCGCATCGGCGCAAACTTCGCCCAGCTTCCGGTCAACCGCCCGGTTTCTCCTGTCGCCAACGACCAGCAGGACGGCTATATGGCATACAAAAATCCGCCCGGATGCGTCAACTACAAGCCAAACTCCTTAGACCGCAACAATCCGCAGGAAGCCCCCATGCCCTGCTATCCGGGCATGCGCTATCCCGGTGGGACTGTGCAGCGCTCCGTCCTTGAGAAAACCGACGACTATTCCCAGGCGCGCACCCGTTACCGCTCTTTGCCGGATGCGGAAAAAGCCCGCCTCGCGGACGCCATCGGCTGGGAGCTCGCCCAGGCGCCGATGGAAATTCGCAAACGACAGCTCGATCTGTTCGCCAAAGTAAGCGCCGACCTCGCCAACCGCGTCAGCCGTGAAATCTATCTGTTCGAGACGGGAAGGAAAGGATAAAATGTAAAAAAGAATGTGCCTTGGCACATTCTCGCGCCGAGACGCGGTTGCTTCGGCAACCATCTAACCCTGCGCCGAGTGCGCATCCCCGTAGCGCGTTTTTATTTCATAGGACGCATTTTCCTATGAAACAATAGAATGCACGCTCTGCGAGCATTCTATTGTCATGAATAAAAAAACAGCCACAGGCGCTTCTGAATTTGCGGCGCGCCTGCGGCTGTTCTTGTTTTCTTTGAAATATTTACCTGTACTGCCTGTTGTTCGAAAAAATCCGCAGACATCAAGATCTGGGGCCTTTGCCTCTAACATCATATTGTTTCAAATAATGTTCCTATTTTTCCGGCAGCTTTTCCCACACCGGCAGTCTGTGCAGCGCGCGCACGATGTTGCACTGCTCCAGCACAGTTTTCGCGTCCTCGCACATCGTCGCATACCACATCGGATTGCGCAGTTTTTTTGTCTCCGGATCAAAAAGTGCTTCCGGCTGTGGTGCATACTGGAAATGCAGATGGCTTAACAGCCCGCCGTTTTGATATGAACCGCGCTGCGGCATCGGCTCCATCGCCAAAAGACACCGAAACGCCCAGTCCGGTGCAGCATCCTCTGCAACAAACAGGAAGTTTTCCCTGCCTTCCAGACCTTTTTCCAGAACACTGTTCAAATGATATATGCTGCTGCCAAGGCTCGTGCCGTCCTCCGCAAGCCATTCGATGCAAAGCGCGGCGTCCGCCGCCGTAATGTTCCAACCACCCAGCACATGCGGATTCTCCGGCGTTACAGTCACGCAAACCTTCTGCCAGAACTTCTTCGCTCCGCCCTGAAACATTGGCATTTTTCCTGCTGCCGCCTCGGCGTCCTGCCATGCCTTTTCCAGATACGGATCATCGCTGTTGATATAACTTTCAAAATTTTTCCACTTCCCCAACCAGTCACATGTTTGATATTTCATATATTCAGTCCTTTCACACCTCGTCCATCTGCACAATCCTGTCGCACCAGTCCGCCGCAAGCTCCTCATCGTGCGTGATGACAAGAATCGTTTTGCCCTGTGTTTTCAGTTCCTGCAAAAGCAGTCCAACCTGCCGCATATTTTCCCGATCCAGCCCGCTTGTCGGCTCATCCAGCAGGATCAGCGGTTTGTCCGACAGCATCGCTGCCGCGACGACCACGCGCTGTTTCTGACCGCCGGAAAGGCTCATCGGATGCCGGTCTGCAAATTTGTCCAGTCCGAGCGCTTCCATAACCGCACTGCTCTTTTCGGGATGTGCCGCGCCCAGCTGAATTTCTTCTAATACACTGTCACCAAACAGCTGATAATTAACATCCTGCATCACAAGAAAACTCTTATGCAGCCGCGTTTTTGCATTCGCTTTTTTCCCGTTCCACAACATCTGACCGCTGATCGGCTCCAGTAGACCGCACAGTGTTTTTGCCAGCGTGCTTTTTCCGGCTCCGTTGTGACCCATCAGCCCGACAATTTCTCCCGATGCAAAGGACATGTCCGGCAGCGTCCGCACCGGATTTTTTTTCTGATAACCGATCGTCAGATTTCTCAGCTCCAGAACCGGGTCTGTATCACACCTCAGCCGTTTTTTTGTCTGTAGTTTTTCCCGATAAGGGGTCAGATTTCGGGCACGCAGCCCATATGCAGCCAAGCTCTTCTCCGAAAGCGCTGTAAACTGCTCTGCGTCCCAGTCTGCGCGCAGGCTTCCTTTTTCAAAAAAAAGATATCGATCCGTAAGGTCGGACATCCACGCCAGTCGATGCTCCGCCAACACAACCGTAACGCCAGCCCGCTTCATGACCACAATCATGCCATGAAGCTGATCGATCGCTTTGCTGTCCAGATTGCTGGTCGGTTCATCCAACACCAGAAGTTTTGGCTTCAGCATACATGCCGCCGCAAATGCCACGCGCTGCTTTTCGCCGCCGGACAATGCAAATACGCTGCGATTCATCAGCTTTTCCAGATGAAACTGCGCAACAACCTCCTGCACCCGTTCCCGAATTTTTGCAGGCTCCATCCCGCTATTTTCACACGGAAACGCCAGCTCTGCCGTTGTATCCACATTAAAATACTGCGTCTTCGGGTTCTGGAACATGCTGCCAACAAAGGGCACATAACCTTCGATCGCCGCTTTTCCGGCAAGCAGCTCCCCTACGCTGCAGCTGCCTGCAAGTTCCCCCGGATAAAACGCCGGAGAAAGTCCGTTTAACAATCTGGAAAAGGTCGTTTTTCCGCATCCGCTTTTTCCACACAGCAACACACATTCGCCAGGCTTTATCTGTACAGAAAGATCCTGCAGCGCTGCTTCGCAGCTCCCCTGATACGAAAAGCGGACGTTTTCTGCTTCAATTTTCAACCCGGGCGCGCCGTTTTGAGTTTCCCCGTTTCCGAAAGGCATATTGTTTTTCTGACTCAAAATAATATTCCTCCCTTCCACAAAAGCGGCAGCGTACAGAGCGCAGGATACACGAAATCCCACACCGTCAGCTTTAATTCCACCATACAGGTATGCGTTCCCGGCAGTCCGATTCCTTTCGTCAGCGCCGCCACAGAAAGATCCTGCGCCACGTTATTTCCATTCATCAAAAGCGGCATCAGGATATATTCCAGAGACTCTGCCGGATGCCGCAGCAGCGCAGCTTTCCCCTCCGCAATGCCACGAAGCGCCATCGCCGCCCGAATCTGCCTGTAATCCTCTTTTACCGTCGGGAAAAAACGCACAACAACCGCACACGGAATAATCACGCTTTCTGGAACGTGCATCCGCCGCAGCGCACAGGTCAGCTCCCCAACTGTCGTGGTTGTAAACGCATACGCCCCTGTAATGATGCAGGGCAGCATCATCCGCACCCCGACAGAAATCAGGGACAGAAAATTCATCAAAATCCCCTCTCCCGCATGCGGTACTGCCCACAGATCAATCGCTAACAGTCCGAAATACAATACTGCCAGGCGGATTCCGCTTCGAATGCGTCCGGGCAGAAAAAACAGCAGCAAAAATAAACTCACCGCAACCGCCTCCGCTCCCGTCCCGACGTGGAAAAAGAGCATCAGGTTGGCAAGCAGCAGAAGATACAGCTTTGCGCGTGGATCCATTCGGAACTTCATGCAACAATACCCGCTTTTTCAAAATGTTTTTTCATCATCTTCTGTCCAAACCAGCCGCCGATCAGAGCGCAGGCAAAAATCGCGATTATGCAGATCACAAAACTGCCGCTGTTGATCGGTCCAAACACCGTGTTGATGTATGTCGCATCCTTTCCGCGCCCTTCCAGACTGGAAATATATGCGTCCTTCATAAACCACAAAGGCAGAATCGGTCCGGTCAGACCGTAGGAAAATACAATATAGCTCATCAGCATCCACTTTTTGCTACGATATTTTCCAATGGACGCCACCCAGTCCGCCAGCACGCCGCAGACGATGTTCGCCATAAAAGACAGGACAAAGTGACCGGACACGAAGAAAAACAGTCCCATCACAAGTCCCATGATGCTGATACCGCCAAATTTCTGGAGCTTTAATGTAAGCAGCATATACACACTTCCCGAAATCAACGCCGCAGCCGCAGGCAGGATGATATTTCCAATGCCCGGCAGCATCGCGCACGCAAATGTTGCAATCGTTACAAGGACAAAATAAATTGCAGTAAATACACCGACAGAAATCAGGTCAGGAATCGTCAGTTTTTTGGATGATTGGTTCATCAGTTTTCTCCTTCATACTTTTATTAGTATTATCTAACTCCAGTCAGGATATCATGACTCGGTTTTGGATGTCAAATCCAAATTCTTGCACAAGCAGCTTCTTCATATTTTTCTGAGAAAAAATATGCCGCCCTACCATCTGCTTAGATGATAGAACAGCATACGCACTCTTCTAAATATTGGAAGTCTGTTTATTGCTGACTTCCTGTCGTTTTCCCCAAGATTTCTTCTACTTCTTCCTCACTCATCAAGAGATCCTTGGCGATCTTTTCGGGACTGTCTCCAAGCTGATATTTTCTGGTTACCAATTGCGCAATTCCCTCTTTTTGTCCTTCTTCTCTTCCAAATGCGCAACCTTCCAGATAAATCTCTTTCGACCGATAATTCAGCACTTTTCCTCCCATAACTTCCGTAACCTCCTTTTCTACATTGCTATACTTCGACGCCAGTTTTTCCACCACATTATTGGACAATTCACACAGTGCGCCACAGGTGATCGGCTTCATATGACCGCTTTGGCACTCCTTCCTGCAAGGTCTTCCCGGTATCTCCATCTGTTCCTTATTCAGTTTTTGTCTGATAGAAATCTCTGGTCGATCCGACCTTGAAAAAAAGATTTTAGATTCTACGGCAGGGGCGGCTCTCCCTCTGCAAAAGCCGCCTGCCATAATAGAATATATTTGATGCCAGGGTCAAAAGGTCTAAGCCCACATGAGCTTGCTCATAGGTGGGTGAAAGACCTTTTGACCCGCCCCGATAGGAGCATAAAAGTGGGATGATAATCCCACGATATGCGACTATCGGGCAGGATTGTGGGAGTGCGCAGCACGGAACAATCCGCAAGCATCAAGGTCGGGGGCTTTTGCCCCCGACATCATATAGTTAATGTAAACGATATTTCAGGAAAAATCAACAGCAACCGCTAGACAATACACGGTGAACCGCCGATTTATAGAGATACCAGCTATACCCTGTAAAATATAACGTCTTTTTCCTGTTTTCAAAAACAGGCGATAGCGAGTTTTTAAACCAATCTCTTGCTTCTACCTCACTTACTTCCCCGTTTTCTATCTTTGTATTTACATTCGACTGAATCATCATAAAATCAATAAACTGCTCCATAGAAAAATCATAGAATAATTCATATGTGATCTGATTTTTAATGTGAAAATAATCCGGCAGTTCACTTTGTTTCCACGTGTTTTCGTTTCTGGGCGGTTTGGGAAAGCGCTTTAAATATTCCTCATGATACCAGTTTGTATAAGCATCATTTCCCTGCATTTTATCTATAATCCAGAAATCATAAATCAGCAAAATACCCTGATCCTGCAGAGCATGTCCCATATTCTCTAAAAACAAATCCCTGTCAACCCAATTTACCATTCCAGCTGCAGTTACGATATCATATTTTTCTGCTGGCTCTTTTGTTTCCTCCGCTTTTGCCCTGTAAAATGTATATGCTTTATTATCCTTATATTCCTCTTTACACACTTGAATCATTTGTTCTGATATATCAGTTCCTGTAACCCTGTCGCAAATCAGGTGGAGTGCTTTTGTCGATAATCCAGCCCCACATCCTACATCCAATCCATTCCGAAAATTGGAAGTAACTTCACAATCGCTTACAAATCGTTCTATTACTTTTTTATGAAGCCATGGACGGTTCATATATCCTTCTGCGATTCTCTTTTCATCAAATGTAATTTTATCCATTTCCCCTCCAAATTAAATAATTGCCTGTAAAAGATGAATTCCCCTGCTGAGCAAACTATATTGATAATCTTTGTCATATGTTTTTTTTAGGATTATTTGCGGCATCGCTTCTTGAGGTACATATCTTAAACAATAATTCTGCAATTCCTCTATATTTATATCTGTCAGGGGATATAAATATAGCTTATACGGATTTATTACTGTAATAATTTGAAGTAACAATCTCCCTGTATATTCTATCATATCAATATTTTGATATCCTTCTAAAGCAATCTCTCTAAACGTCCTATGTTCATCATAAAAATTAAATCCAACTTCTCCCTGAAATCCAAATGCACCGCTTACTGGCTTTCCATTAACAATATAACTGCTTCCAGGTCCATTTTTACCAATATGAATACATGAAATATCTCCCAATTCCTTCTGAAAACCGGAAACAAGAATATTCATATTATTTGCTACTTCTGTTTCTATATTAAATTTTTGAAAAATTTCAGTTTTTAAATTACATCCGTTTAGCGCTTCTATTCCATCCGCCATACCTATTATTCCGTCATGTATAAACCCGGGTATTCCAACTACAATAGATTTAATTTTATTGTTCAATATCTTTGTTTCGATAACTTTAAGTATTTTTTCAGCAGATATTGATTTTTCTTCAATTTTGTCATAACTGATATTCTGTTTATATAGATCAACTATAAAAACTTCTATATATTCTCTTTCTACCTTTAAGCAAAGACTATACGCATATTCCTGATTCAGAATATATTCATTCGCTTTTCTCCCCCCAGTTTCACCGCGTTTATCTGATAACATATGTATAATATCCTGCTCATTCAATTCATCTACCAGCTTACTTACTGTTGGAAAACTCAGTTCTGTTTTTTTTGTAATATCTTGTTTCGTATTTCTACTAAAATCCCAAAAAGATTCAAGAATGATTTTTCTGTTGATATCTTTTACCATGCTCGAAAACGCCATATCCATCTCCTTTTTCAATCTATTATTAAAACTATTTTAATAATAGATTGAAAACTTTCTTATGTCAAGAATTAAAAAGAACGTCTTCCAGCTACAAAAAAGCGCCCCGGAGATTTCTCTCCGAAGACGCTTTTCTCTCGCACCGACGTTTTTGCGCCGGCAATATCTTTTCCTGGAAGAAACGCGACTTGCGTTTTCTCCTTACGCCAGAGATCCCATCGGGTCCCAGGGCTTTAATACGATCGGCTCCTGCTCGTAAGCTTCCAGAACCTCTTTCGGCAGGTACTTGCGGTTTACAACGATCTGATAGGTATACTCGTCAAACCATCTGTCTGTCATAGTGTAGTAGCCATCTCTTCCGGCATCGGGTCCCCAACTGTTCTCAACTCTCCAGCGATTGGGCTGTCCGTTTTCGTCGATGTTCACGCCCTGGAATACCATTGCGTGGGTCATCAGGCTCTGTCCGTAATCCAGACGCTGTGCCTTGGTCATAGGGAAGTCGGTCTGGAACAGATCTTCCAGTGCAAAGATCTTGGTATCCATAACGCCGCTCTCTCTGGTGGAGCGCTTGCCGACGTCACAGCCGAACCATACCGGCTCGCCATCCTTCATCTGTGCAATTGCAGCCTTTTTCAGCTCTTCGATCGGCAGATTGACATATCTTACCTGACGGCCTTCTGCAACGTTGCCCAGGTACTGTACAGTGTAGCTTCTGTAGTACGGCTTGTCCGCAGTCGGCGCATTGATCAGGCTGATGTAATCATTTAAGTTCAGACCGATATATTTTGCATAGAATTCCTTCGGGGTCAGGCCGCATTCCCGATGGAACTGCTTGTCCTTGTCACGGTATTCGAAATCAAAGGTTTTGGGCGGATTGCCGAGGCAGATGCAAAGCATGTTGTAAACAACCTGCATCATTTCCTCCTTCTTTGCAAGCAGCTCTTCTTTGGTGCTGCCGGCACGGTATGCTTCCCGCAGCGTGCATGCGAACTCCCGCAGCTTTTCTGTCATGTAAGATACCATTTCGTTTGTGTTGGAGGAAATTTCGCTTTCCGGCATCGCTTCCTTCGGAACCAGTCCGTATTTGTCTACGATTGCACAGAGCATATCCCACTGTCCGCCGTCATTTAACGGTGCGGAAAGCAAATGTGCGATCAACCGGCTGTCTGTATCCTCTTCCAGAGTATCCAGAATTGTATTCAGGAAATAGTTGGATTTCTCCAGCTTGTCATAAAACAGGGTATAGTTCTGGGACAGCTCAAAAGTTTCCAGATTGCAGTGCTTCATTACCTGAAAACGCATGCAGTTTAAGGCTGCGAACATCCAGCAGCGGCCGCTCTTTTTCTGGTTGGTAATCTTGCCCTGCTCCAGGCTGATAGAAAATGTATTCGCAATCTCTCTTTCTACGCCGCTGTCTGTTGCAGCTGCATTTACGCCCTTGCCCACAACTGCGTTCTGAGCAACGCGGTTTGCACGATCCTGTACAAATTCCTTTCCGTACTTTTCCAGAAGTTCCATTGTCACTTCTCTGTTCATCTTACGGTTCTCCTTTCGTTATGCCTTACTTTGTTCCTTTATGCTTCTGCCCTAAAAACATATTTATCCAAACGATGAAAGGCCTCCTGCACTCTCGAAAATGGCAGCGCCAGATTCATCCGGATGCTGTCCGGGTAGAAAAATGCTCTGCCGTCCTGCCAGATAACACCGACTTTAACACCTGCCTGCAGTAGCTCATCCATTGTCTTATGATGTGCTTCACACCATTTATGACAATCCAGATACAGCATATAAGTGCCCTCCGGCTTTGCAAGCTCTACACCATCCCAGTTTTTCGTGATAAAATCATATGCCCATTCCATATTTTCTGTCAGTACAGCTTTCAGCTCATCCGCCCATTCCTGACCATCCTTACTGTAGGCACCGATCAGTCCGTGCATGGAAAAAATGTTCATATTGTTATAATGAGACAGTGAGGTCTGCTTGTTCATCCGATCTCGAAGATACGGGTTGTATACAATATGATAGGAACCGATCAGTCCGGCAAGATTAAAGGTTTTCGTCGGCGCATACATTGCAATCGTTCTGTTTTTTGCATCCTCGGAAACCGTCTGTGTCGGAATATGCTGACGATTGCCCAGTGTCAGGTCTGACCAGATCTCATCCGAAATAACGATACAGTCGTTTTTACGATAAACCTCCATCGCAGCTTCAATTTCTTCCCGTTCCCAGACACGTCCGCTCGGATTGTGGGGAGAACAGAAAATTGCCAGATGAATATGGTTTTCTTTGATCTTTTTATCCATATCCTCATAATCCATCCGCCAGATACCCTCTGCATCCCGTTTCAGCTCGGTATGTACTGCCCGGCGTCCATTATTGTTCAGGACGCTGGTAAATCCGGTATACGTCGGAGAATGAACCAGGATTGCCTCGCCCGGTGCAGAAAATGCCTGCAGCGCGGCGACAACACCGCCCAGCACGCCATTTTCATAACCGATCGCTTCTTTTGTCAGCCCTTCAACGCCGTTGCGGACCTTCTGCCAATTGATGATGCTGTTGTAATATTCCTCGGACGGATTGAAATATCCGAACACCTGATGCTCCAGACGCTTCGTAATCGCTTCGCAGACAGACGGCGCTGTCTGGAAATTCATGTCCGCCACCCACATCGGAATCCGGTCAAAACCCTCTGCAATCTCTGCATTCGGCACCGGAATGTTTTCCCATGCGCTGGAATCCTTTCCCGTTCTGTCGATCACTGATGTAAAATCGTACTTCATGTTTCTTCTTCTCTCCTGAATGAATTGTAAAATTCTGTCCGGCCTCTGCCTGTCTCAGGCTGCGTCGACTTTTTGCATCCCTTGAATTCCATAATCGGCTCCTCCTTTTTATCTGCAAAAAATCGCACTTCCCCTGTTTGCCTTTCCCAGTGGTTTAAGCATATTCCTTTTGCAGTGCCATGTCAAGCGAGCGCAAAACGTACGCAAAAGCTCTACTGTAGTCCACGCCTGCGCTGACATTTTCCATGCCACGTATTTTTCTGCCATGCTAAAACGGGCTGCCTGTCTTTCGACAAAACAGCCCGTTTTCCCTGTTCATAATCTCTATCGTAAATTAAGCGTCGATTTCTTTATCTCTGATATAATCCATAACATCGCCGACGGTTTCCAGCTTCTCAAGGTCTTCGGAAGGGATCTCAACATTGTAAGCTTCTTCAAATGCCATAACCAGTTCAAACAGATCCAGGGAATCTGCATCCAGATCATCTTTAAAAGAGGTTTCCTCTGTAATTTCAACATTGTCCAGATTCAGCTGCTCGCGAATAATGCCTGCGATTCTCTCTAACATAATACTATCTCCTTTAATTCCAAATCATATTTCAGTGAATTGACATTCAAAGTATATTATCCATCCTATCAGTTGTCAACTGTTTTCCGGTATTTTTTAAAGCAGGCTCTGATAGATGTCGCGCTTGCTCACGCCCCTGTCTTTTGCCGCTTTTTTCATGGCTTCCTTCCGGTCAAAGCCCTGGCTTTCATACAGTGCAACATGTTCCTCCACCGGCATTTCCAGCCAGTTTTTCTGTGCCTCCTGCTTCTTTTCCTCGTAGCTTTTTCCCTCGATCACAAGGACATATTCTCCCCGCGGATCGTTCGTTTCGAAATAGTCCGTCGCGGCAAAAATCGTCGTCGGCATCACCGTTTCAAACCGCTTTGTCAGTTCACGGCATAACGTAATTTTCCGGTCGCCCAGCACCGCCGCAAGCTCCTGCAGCGTTTTTTTCAGATGATGGGGCGCTTCATAAAAAATCATCGTCCGGCTCTCCTCCCGGCAATCCTCCAGGATTTCGGTGCGCTCTTTTTTATCCGGCGGCAAAAAACCTTCAAAGCAAAACCGTCTGGTCGAAAGCCCCGACATCGTGAGCGCCGTGATGCATGCAGCCGCACCCGGCAGGCTCGTCACCCGGATTCCTGCTTCCAGACACATCCGCACGAGCACCTCGCCCGGATCGGAGATCGCTGGCGTCCCCGCATCCGTAATCAGCGCAATATTTTGTCCCTCCTGTAGCTTTGCAATCAGCGTATATGCTTTTTCCACTTTATTATATTCGTGATAACTTGTCATAGGAGTATGAATTTCAAAATGCGTCATCAGCTTCAGGCTGTTTCGCGTATCTTCCGCCGCAATCAGATCCACGCTGCGCAGCGTTTCCACCACGCGGGGTGTCATATCGCCCAGATTGCCGATCGGTGTCGCACACAAATATAAAATTCCCGTCATTGTTCCTCTTCCTCCTGTGTCAGCAGTCCGCCCTCCGTGTAGCGGTTGGCTGCATTCCAGAGAATCCACTCCTCATATCCGGCATCGTAGACCGCCTGAATCTGCGCGCGGATTTCCTCCGGGCCATAGGAAATATGCCCCTTTACCCATGTCGCGGTAAAATCCTGCAGCCATGGACGAACCGTCGCCTGCACGCCGGTCGTAGGGTCCAGCTGGGCGATCTCTTCTTTGCTGAGAGCAAAGGTTTTCGCAGCCGCGTCCTCTGCGGCTTGCGCACCATCTGCAGCTTGCGCGTTCTCTGCATTCTGCACAGCGTCGTTACCGCTAACTGCGGTTGTGCCGGACGTGCTCTGGCTGTCTGCTGCCGCGTCCGCCGCATTGTTGCCGCTGACCGCTTCCCCGCCTACAATCGCTGCGTCCACCGCATCATTCCCACTCACATCCGCCGAAACCGGCTTCTTCCCGGTCTTCGGATCAAGCCCGGCCAGCACCATTTTGGATGCCTGCATCGCTGCGAGCACCGTGTCGTATGGCTGTGCATCCGGAACCGGAATCTGATAATTATACGGTCCATAATGCGACGGATAAATCATCGGGCTGATCGCATCCAGTGACCTGGACATTTCCACATAGTTCTGTCCTACGATCTGCTGATCCTCTTCACTGTCGATCACAACACCATAAACATCTGCAGAAATCCGTCCGCCTGCCGCGTGGATTCTCTCCGAGGCATACAGCGTAAATCCGCTGATCGCCTCGGTTTTCGTTCTTCCCTTCGTACTGTCGCCAAAATCTACCTGCTTCATCCGGCTGTCTGTCGAAAAACGCACATAATCATACTGTACTTCATCAAATCCGGCTTTTATCGCCGCTTCCCCGACAGATGCCAGATATTCCCAGACTTCTTTGCGGTAAGGATTGACCCATGCCAGCCCGCTTTTATCCCGGAAAATGCTTCCGTCGCTGTTATGTAAGCTCCACTCCGGCATTTTTTCCGCCAGAATCGGATCTTTAAACGCAACCACGCGCGCAATCAAATAAATGTTCTTTTCTTTGCAGGTCTGCACGAGCGCCGGAAGGTCTTTGATATAGTGCTTCTCAGAGCCGATCTGCTCTGCCAGCGGCACATCCAGCTCACAGGTCAGATACCCGTCGTCATTTTTGACGTCGATGACGAGCGCATTTAACTCTGTACGATCGACCAGCGCAATCAGATTGTCCATTCCCGCCGTGCCCGCCATCGGACCACTGACATAAATGCCCTTTACCTTGACGCGATTCAGCTCTTTAACGGTGGCTGCATCCTCTACACTGCCTGTACTCGCGCCGGGATTTGCAGCTGTGTCGCCGTCCACAGTGGTTTCAGCCCCAGACTCGTCCGACATCCCGAACTCGCCGTCTACGCTGTCTGCGGCTCCAGTGCCGTCCTCTGTTCCTTCCTTTTCCGCAAACGCCGCCATCGTTTCCACATTTTTTCCCTGGCATCCGCCCAGGCAAAGCCCTGCCGCAAGCACTGCTGTCAGAACACCGCAGCGCAATCGACGGCACTTGCGCCTGGTACAAAACTGTCCGTCCGCTGCACCCTCCGGGCGGTCTCCCTTAATACCCATAAATTCCATAGATCTCCTCTGTATACACACCTGGCTCTTTATAGATCACCAGCGGCTTTTCCACCGTCATCCGCGGTTTCCCGCCGCGCACCGCCTGCAGCAGCACCATGTTCGGCTCGCGGTCGGCATACGGATACACCAGCTGCATCCTTTTAGGCTCAAGCTTATATTTCGACAGGGTGACGATCAGCTCTGCCAGCCGAAACGGGCGATGCACCAGATAAAAGCTTCCTCCCGGTGCAAGCAGCCGCGCCGTCTGCGCTGCGATATCCTCAAAGGTACATAAAACCTCATGTCTCGCAATCGCCTTCGGCGCTTCGGGATTGGTCAGACCATGCTGCCCGATCATATATGGCGGATTGGACGTTACAACGTCAAAAGAAGCAGCCGCAAAAAGCTTATCTGCTTCTTTGATATCTCCCTGTATGACAGAAATCCGATCCTCCAGATGGTTCATGGCAACGCTGCGCCTCGCCATATCCGCACTGTCTGCCTGAATCTCCAGACCACACAGGGACTCCGCCTGCGTCTTTGCGGACAGCAGCAGCGGAATAATCCCCGTCCCGGTTCCCAGATCCAGTACACGCATACCCTGCCGGATGCCCGCAGAAGCGAAACCCGAAAGGAGCACCGCGTCCATTCCGAAGCAAAATCTTCCCGGGTCCTGAATGATTTTCAGCCCGTTTCTCTGCAAATCGTCAATCCGTTCGCCTGATTTTAACAAATTTGTCCGGTCAGTCATCCAGCTTTGATTTTCCTTCCTTCTTCTCCTGGCGTTCGAGCTTTTCGAGTTCTTTCATCTCTTTCTCGTCGCCCTCACCGTTTTTGCGTCCGCGTCCATGCTGTCTGCGGCGGAATTTCAGCTGCTCTACCTTATATTCGCGCAGTTCCTTTTCGTCGTTGACCTCAACCAGCACCTTGACCAGCTGGCGCAGGACGTTGACAGAAGAAACCTCGCCCTTTAAGCCGTCGTCCGTTGTCACATAATCGCCGGTATTGGGCAGACGGCGGTTCAATTCCTCATAGGTTTCCTCCTCATGCTTCAGACAGCACATCAGTCTTCCGCACACGCCGGAAATTTTGCCCGGATTCAGGGAAAGGTTCTGCTCCTTCGCCATCTTGATGGAAACCGGAATAAACTCGGACAGATGGCTGTGACAGCAAAGCACTCTGCCGCAGATGCCGATTCCGCCCAGAATCTTCGTCTCGTCGCGCACGCCGATCTGGCGCAGCTCGATTCTCGTTTTAAAAACGCCTGCAAGGTCTTTTACCAGCTCGCGGAAATCCACACGTCCGTCCGCCGTAAAATAGAACAGAACCTTATTGTTGTCAAAGGTATATTCCGCATCGATCAGCTTCATTTCCAGACCGTGCTTGCGGATTTTTTCCTGACAGATCTTAAACGCTTCTTTTTCTTTTGCCTTATTTCCGGCTTCCTGCTCGTCGTCGCGCTCTGTCGCCACGCGCAGCACTGGCTTTAAGGGCTGTACAACCTTGTCGTCCTCAACTTCCCTGGGGGAACCGACTACCGTACCGTACTCTACCCCTCTGGCAGTCTCTACAATGACATGGTCGCCTCTTTTTACCTGAAAGTTCAGCGGATCAAAATAATAGATCTTGCCCGCTGTCCGAAATCTTACGCCAATTACCTTTACCATCTAATCTATCTACCTCCATGTTCAGGTATTCTCCTGAATCGTCAAAAACAAAAGCTCCATCGTCAGTTCGAAGCTGACATTTGCACGCAGTCTCGCCTTTGCCTTTTCAAGGGCGTCCAGAATTTTTTCCAATCCTTCATAGGAGCTTCTGTCAGCCACCCTTTTAATATACTGTATTTCTTCCCGGAAAATCAAGTGATTTGCGTCATTCATCGCCTTGAACATCAGTACATCGCGGTACCAGACGGAAATGATATCCAGATAATCCGTCATGTCGAGCTGATACTCCGTAATCTTGCGGACTGCTGCTGCCAGCTCCGTGATTTCCATCTCGTTAATATATTTGAGCAGCGTCACCGCCTCTTCCCGCACCCGGTCAAAGTCCTCGCTCGATGCAAGCAGCTTTGCCTGTCCGATATTCCCGCGCGCAAACGCCGTACACAGCTTCGCCCGGTAATCCGGCACCTGCAGCTGCTCCATCAGGTATTTCTGCACCAGCTCATCACGTACCGGACGCATATTCAATAGCACGCACCGGCTCTGGATCGTTGGAAGCAGTGCTTCGAGACTCGACGTCATCAGAATAATCACGCCGTATTCCGGCGGCTCCTCCAGCGTCTTTAACAGCGCGTTCTGCGCCTGAACCGTCATTTTTTCCGCCTCTTCAATCAAATAAACCTTATAAGGTCCCTGATAGGGCTTGATTCCCATATCGTTATTGACCTGCGTGCGGATATCCTCTACACCGATGCTGTTCGGTTTTTCATGCGTAATCCGGATAATATCCGGATGGTTTTCCGAAAGTGCCTGTCTGCACGAACGGCAAACCTGACAGGGCTTTTCCCCCTCTCCGGTACATTGCAGCGCCATGGCGAAAATCCGCGCGATAAATTTTTTACCGGAATTGCGTTCTCCGTTGATAATATAGGCATGCGATACTTTCTGAAGTTTCAGCGCAGTTTGCAGATGCTCGCAGATCTGTTCCTGCCCGATAATATCCTGAAATCCCGCCATGTCACTCATCTCCTTCCAATTTCGTAATTTCCCTGAAAATCTCCTGCAGGCAACGTTCCAGATCGTCGTTTTGGAATCTTTTCACAATTCCCGCTTCGGAAAGCTTTTCTTCGGAAAAATCCGCTTCATCCGCCAGGAACCGTCGGCACAGCTCTGCATACTTCGGCTCCCTCTGCGCCCGTTCCCGTTCAACGGCACGGGACAGTCTCAGTCCGTCCTCGACCTCCACATAAATCGGAATTACCTGTTCCAAACCGTAGTAAGCCTGGACTTTCCGGTAGGATTCCAGCGTTCCCACCAACAGATAGCTATCGTTTGCCAGATCCACCTGCCCGTCGTCTACCGTAAAATAATTCCAGATTCCATGCACTGTCTGATACGAACGCAGCTCGATTACCCTGCCCGCTTCCTGCAGCCGGGACAGTCCTGCTTCGTCTGTAAAAAAATAATCCCTGCCGTTTACTTCCGTACTCCGCATCGGTCTTGTCGTATACGGCACCAGCGTGTGAAACGCAAACGTTTTATCTTCCATCAATCTCCGGTAAATCGTATCTTTTCCGGAGGCGCTTTTTCCCATAATATAATAGATTTTTCCCATAACAGCTTACTTCTTTTACTCTTCCTCGTCATTGGCGAAATACAGCGCCGCACGGACTGCCTTTTTCCAGCCCTTTAAACGTCTGTCGCGGTCTTTGGGCTCCATTACCGGTGCAAAGGTACGCTCCAGTGCCCAGTTGCTTCGGATATCGTCCTTATCTTTCCAGAAGCCGACCGCAAGTCCCGCCAGATAAGCGGCTCCCAGCGCGGTCGTCTCGATACATTCCGGGCGCAGCACATGCTTCTGCAGCATATCCGCCTGAAACTGCATCAAAAAGTTGTTAGCGCTCGCACCGCCGTCCACACGCAGGGCCCTCAGCTCAATTCCAGAGTCCTTTTCCATCGCTTCAATGACTTCCTCCGCCTGATAGGCAAGCGACTCCAAAACGGCGCGGATAAAATGCTCCTTCGAAGTTCCTCTCGTCAGCCCGGTCACAATCCCGCGCGCATACGGATTCCAGTAAGGCGCACCTAATCCGGTGAATGCAGGCACAACATATACGCCCTGGGTATCCTCCACTGCCGACGCATATTCCTCCGACTGCGGCGCACTCTTTAACATCCGCATCTCATCCCTCAGCCACTGCAGCGCGGCGCCTGCCACGAAAACGCTTCCTTCCAGCGCATAACGCACCTCGTCTTTGCCGCTCGCTGCGATCGTCGTCAGCAGTCCGTTTTGGGATTCAATCGGCTTTTCGCCCGTATTCATCAAAAGGAAGCAGCCGGTTCCATATGTATTTTTGGCTTCGCCCGCATCAAAACAGCACTGTCCGAACAGCGCCGCCTGCTGGTCACCCGCAGCTCCTGCAATCGGAATTTCCCCGCCGATCACTGATTCCTCCGTCACGCCAAACATCCCGCTCGACGGCAGAACCTCCGGAAGCATGCTTTTCGGAATCTGAAAATAATCCAGAATTTCCGGATCCCACTGCCGTTTGTGGATATCAAACAGCATCGTCCGGGATGCGTTGGTATAATCCGTTGCAAACACCTGTCCCTTGGTCAGGTTCCACATCAGCCAGGTGTCCACAGTGCCGAACAAAAGCTCTCCGTCCTCTGCCATCTGGCGCGCGCCCTCCACGTGCTCCAGAATCCAGCAGATTTTCGTTGCGGAAAAATAAGCGTCCGGAATCAGTCCCGTCCGTTCCCGGATCACTTTGTCAAAACCATCCTTTTTGAGCGCGTCGATCTTATCCGCTGTCCTCCTGCACTGCCATACAATCGCCGGATAAACCGGCTTTCCGGTCTTTTTCGAAAAACAGATCGTCGTCTCACGCTGATTCGTAATGCCAATTGCCGCAATATCGTCCGCCTCCGCGCCGATCTGTCCCATCGCCTCGACCGCTACGGAAAGCTGGGACGACCAGATTTCCATCGGATTGTGCTCTACCCAGCCCGGCTGGGGATAATACTGTGCAAACTCTTTCTGCGCAACAGAGCATACCTTTCCGCTCCTGTCAAACAAAATACAACGGGAACTCGTCGTTCCCTGATCCAGTGCCATGACGTACTTCTTCGCTTTCTGCATACCCGTACCCCCTGTATCGTATTTTTGCATCTGTCTTGTCTGTACCTTTGGACCTGTAAGCTGCAGCAGTCCTGCTTTTACAGAAAGAAAACCCCTCCTCTGAAATTTTTCTTCCTGTAAAAACAGAACTGCCGCGCTGAACCTCTTCAGTGCGGCAGTATGTTATTGTCTATTAAACCTCTACAACACGCAGCATGTTGGTTCTGCCGGGGATACCCAGAGGCATACCTGCAGTCAGGACAACCTTGTCGCCCTTCTTGATCAGACCTGCGTTCTCTGCAGCCTTAACTGCTTCACGGAACAGATCCTCTGCAGTGTTCTCTTCTGCGATCAGCAGAGGAGTTACGCCCCACTGCAGGTTCATCTGACGCCATACCAGACGGCTGGTTGTGCATGCGATGATCGGGCAGTTGGGTTTGAAACGTGCTACCATGCCGGAAGTAAAGCCAGACATGGATACCGGGATGATTGCTGCTGCATTCAGGTCAGTAGCAACGGTGCAGGTTGCGTGGCAGATAGAAGTGGTTGTATCCTGCTCCTGAGGAAGTCTTGCACCAGTCTTCTGCAGACGGCCTACATAGTCGATATCCTTTTCTGCGCGCTCTGCGATACGAACCATGGTCTGAACAGCTTCCAGCGGGTAATCGCCGTTTGCTGTCTCACCGGAAAGCATGATACCGGTTGTGCCATCGTAGATAGCGTTTGCAACGTCGGTTGCCTCTGCACGGGTCGGACGGGGATGCTTCATCATGGAATCCAGCATCTGTGTAGCAGTGATAACGTTCTTACCAGCTGCAGTTGTCAGCTTGATGATTCTCTTCTGGATGATCGGAACCTCTTCCATCGGGATCTCAACACCCATATCGCCACGGGCTACCATGATACCGTCGGAAACTTCGATGATCTCTTCCAGGTTCTGAATACCCTGCAGGCTCTCGATCTTGGAGATGATCTGGATCTTGGAGTTGTGCTCCTTTAAGATCTCACGGATCTGCAGTACGTCTTCTTTGCTTCTTACGAAGGAAGCTGCGATGAAATCGAAGCCCTTTTCGCAAGCGTAAACGATATCTGCGTGATCCTTCTCATCGATGAAGGGCAGGTTTAATTTTACGCCGGGAACGTTAACGCCCTTGTGGTTGGAGATAGGGCCGTCGTTCATAACGGTGCAGACGATTTCTGTGTCGCCCTGCACTTCTTCAACCTTCAGACCGATCAGACCGTCATCCAGCAGGATGGAATCGCCAGGCTTAACATCCTGAGGCAGGTTCTTATAGGTAATGGTTGCGCGCTCTGCGGTACCCATGATCTCTTCTGTGGTCAGAGTGAACTTCTGGCCTGCCTTTAATTCTACTTTACCTTCTGCGAAGTCGCGCAGACGGATTTCAGGACCTCTTGTATCAAGCAGTACTGCAACAGGAAGGTTCAGCTCACGGCTGATCTTTCTGGTTCTTTCAAGCTTCAGTCCATGCTCTTCATAGTCGCCGTGGGAAAAGTTGAATCTCGCCACGTTCATGCCGGCCAGAATGATCTTACGAAGCATGTCTTCATCCTGAGACGACGGACCAATTGTGCAGATAATTTTGGTTCTTCTCATTGTAAATCTCCTTTTAGCATAATTTGAGTATTGTTATGGCATCATGATCGACTCCCTGAACCGGGAGATTCATTTGCCTGTAACGCGTAATCACATCGACAGCTTCCTGCGTGATCTGTTCCCCGGGCGCCACAATTGGAATTCCGGGCGGATACAGATTGATAAACGCACCAGCTGTCTGTCCTGCCGCTTCTGTAAGCGGCACCTGCGCTTTTGGCGCATCCAGCGCATCCGTCAGACTGATCTGCTGTTTTAAAACCGGATACGCAAGCAGCTTACGGTTTTCCTGTACCGGCTCGTCCGCGGCGACACAGAAATCATCGATCTCTTTCAGGGCGTCCCACAGACGCTGCCAACCGTCTGCTGTATCACAACAGGTCATAATCGCGGTCACATAATTTCCGGCCGCCATTTCCATCTGCAAATGATATTGCTTTAAAAGAATATCGTAAAAACGCTTTCCGGTCAAACATGTTTTTGAAGTTTCTGATAAAATTTTGCCGGAATCCATCAAAAAACCGGTTTCTGACGTCATTTTCCGGCTCCATTTCGTGCCGTCCGTCAAAACCTGCAGCCGTTTCAGACTGCTGCAGCGTTCCAGAAAACGTTCTTTTTCCGTAAAAAAGCTGTCCCACAGTCCTGCGCCATGTTTTTTCACCATGTCCATACAGGAATCCATCGCCGCCATCATCAGATAGGAGGGCGAGCTCGTCTGATAAATTCCTTCAAACAACCGGAGCCGTTCCGTACTGACCCGGCTGCCTTTTTGCAACAGGAGTGCGGTCTGTGTCAGGCACGGCATCGTCTTATGAAGGCTTACGATCGTCAGATCTGCCCCCAGTGCGACCGGACTTTTGGGAAATCCCGGATGAAATCCGAAATGTGCTCCGTGGGCGGCATCTACGATTAAAGTCTTCCCGAACCGGTGAACGGTCTCTGCAATCGACGCAATGTCTGCCGTGATTCCGTCATAGGTCGGAGAGGTCAAAAGCACTGCAGATGCGTCCGGATTCTGAATCAGCACAGCTTCGATCTGTTCCTTTGTCAGCGTGCCTGCCAGGGATGTCCCCGGCACGATATCCGGATACAGATAAACCGGCGTCAGCCGCCGCAGATAAATGCTGTGGTAAACCGCCTTGTGGCAGTTGCGCGCCAGAATCAGCTTTCCACCCTCCGGCACTGCTGCTGAAATCGCGGTCAGAAGCCCTGCCGTGCTTCCGTTGACACTGTAGTAACAGCTGTCCGCACCATACAGTGCCGCCGCCTTTTCCTCCGCGTCTTTCAAAATTCCTTCGGGATCGTGCAGATTGTCAAAACCGTCGATCTCTGTAATGTCCAGTCTCGCCGCCCTTTGCAGCGCCTCCGGAAAATCCGGCAGCGTCTCTGTAAGCCGCCGTTTATGTCCCGGCATATGAAAGGGATAGTAATCGCTGTCTGCATAAGCCGCCAGACTCTCAGCCAGTGTCCTCTGCGTCATCGTTTTCTGATTTCTTTCTGTTCTTATTACGCCCCTTGCGCTCCAGAAGCGTCTCCTTCAAGGAGCAGTATTTATCCGCAGTCGTCACGACCCATGCTTCCCGACAGCGCGGGATGTGGAACAGGGTCAGCGGCCACATATGCTTCCGGATAATATCCCGTTCCCGCGGTGTCAGCTGATACTCCCGGCTCGCATTTTCCAGCGCAACATTCGGATGGTGAAAGCCGTGCAGCTTTTCGTGGGAATACTTGTCATGCCAGTCATAGAGGAAGTAGTCGTGGAGCAGTGCGCCCCGAACCAAGTCCCGTTCGTGACAGTGGATGCCAAGTTTTTCAAGAAATTTTTCCAGCTTTAAGCTGCATTCCGCCACGCGGATCGAATGGCTGTGCACGGACACGCTTCCGTGCTGGATAAAGCTATTGGTGCTTTTAAAGTTGCCGGACTGCAGAATGTCCCCACCATGCTTTCTCAGATTCCTGCGCAGCTTTGCATGCTGCCGTGCCCATTTCCGGAAAGCTTCTTTGCGCTTCTGCTCTTTGCGCTCGTCCTTCGTCATATTCCGGCCTTCCTGTGCCGATACACGAATCTATGCCGTTCTTTTGTCGGCACTTGCTCTTTTTCATAAAACAGCGCTTTTTTACAGTTTTATAGTATACCACATTTTGCCTTTACTTACTACGTACAAACCGTGAAATATTTGCAAAATAAAGCAGTTTTGTCATTCAAATTACATAATTATCTCCGGGCTGCCATTGCTTGGTCAGCTCCTGAATGGTGATACCCGACAAATATTCCCGAACAACCTTTTCCAGCCCCTCCCAGACCGGAAGCGTCGCACACATTCCTCTTCGCTCACATTCCCTTGCAGCGTCCTCTAAACAGGACACCGGAGCCATACTGCCTTCCGTGAGCTTCAGGATCTCATATACATTGTATTCCTCCGCCGGTCTGGTCAGCCGGTAACCTCCGCCTTTGCCGCGCAGACCCTCCAGCACGTCTGCCTTCGTTAAGGATTTCACGATGCTTTCCAGATATTTTTCTGAAATTTCCTGCCGCTCCGCGATATCCTTCAGCGGAATAAATTTTCCATTATTATGCTCTGCCAGATCGATCATCACGCGCAGCGCATATCGTCCTCTCGTTGAAACCATCATATCCTGTTACCCTTCCTTTCAAAGCTTTTTCAAAATTTCTTCTACACTTTCCGCCCGTAAAAATTCATGGCTTTGCCCAAAGCCCGCCTGATCGAGTGCCGAATTTTTCATAATCCACGGATGCCCGACCTCTGCCAGCATCGGCAGATCGTTATAGTTATCCCCAATCGCGATCACATCTTCCGGAGAAATCCCCAGCACACCGCAAAGATCCCGCATCCCGGTTCCTTTGTCCGACAGCATAAAATCCAGCCATTTTTCCCCTGCAACCGCCGCTGAGAACTCTCCTCTCCACGGATCACCGAATGGCTTGTCATATTTTTCCGCGCCGCTTCTGCAATAAGCTGATACCTTTATCATGTCCTCTTTAATTTCGTCCAGGCTGTGAACAATTTCTACACGATTTCCCAAAAAATACTGAATATGATAAATATAATCGTCATGCTTTGGCATCAGATAACTGGTATTGGCTCCGGAAATCAGAACTTCCATATCGTCATTGGCAAGAATCTGCTTTGCAAGCGCTTCTGCTCGGCTGCGCGGCATCGGCCGTTTCTTTAAAATCTGATCTTTTCGATAAAGAATCGCACCGTTTTTGCACAGAAACGTCATCTCTTCCGCCTTCGGAGCAAACAGATTTTTCAGATTGCTGTACTGTCTGCCGCTCGCTGCCGCAAATAATATTCCTTTTTTCAAAAGTCTGTCGATCTGAACAAAAACTGCTTCCGGTACTTCCCTTTCTCCACTCTGAAGCAATGTTCCATCAATATCTGTCGCCACCAGTTTGATCATGTGTTCTCCATTCTCAGTTCACCCGTGCCATTCGCGAAATACCTATTTCCCCTATTACCTACTATGATAACCTCTTTTTGCTGTATTTGTAAAGCACCAAACGCTTCCAATTCCTCTGTGATGTTTCCGAACCTGTATGCTTCCATGCTTTCTTCTGCCTGGCAGCTCATTTTTTCCTCACTTTTCCAAATCTGACCGGTGTTTTTTTCCTGCTGCCGTTCTATACTGAGCTTATACGGAACGGAAAACAGTGTCCGCATCCGCAAATATGCAGGAATCGAGGACTTTTACCATGAGATATTCCAATCATATTGTTGATGAAACCACGCATGCTTTCAAATGTGCCAAATGGTTCGCACTGGTCAGCTCCCTGCTGCTTGGCATTTTCGGCACGGTGCTGCTGATCTGGCCCAATACTTCCATGAACGTTATCTGCACCCTGCTCGGTGTTTTGATGGTTGTTTTCGGCGTCAGCAAAATAGTCGGCTACTTCTTTAACGTCAGCTACCACATCGGCTTCCAGTTCGATCTTGCACTCGGACTTTTCGCCCTGCTGTTTGGTATTTTGTTTCTGACCCATCCCGGTGCTATACTTTCCATTACCTGGGTGCTGGTCGGTATCTATGAAATCGTAGAGAGTGTATTTAAAATCCAGACCGCGATGGATGCCCGCCACTATCAGCTCTCCGGCTGGGGACTGCTTTTATTCTCTGCCATCGTCTATTTGCTGTTTGGTATTTTCCTGACCTTCAACCCTGCAAAGGGCGGCAGCCTGTTCGTTCAGGTCATGGGCATTTCGCTGATCTTCGCCGGAATTGAAAATATTATCTTCACGTTCTATACCTCCAAACGTTTAAAAGACATCCGCAACCGTCTGCACGACGAGTGGATCGAGATGGACGAGGATAATATTATCGACTGATCGACGTTACATACACGTACACACCGGTATCCACATTCCATGTACGCACGCAAAAAGCCCGTCGTTTCGCAGCTTCGCCTGAAAGTTTTCTTTCGGGCAACCGCGAATCATCGGGCTTTTTTTATATAGCATTTTCTAACTGATATTTCATTCCGGGTGCTTATCCTTACACCAGCATGATCATCTGGCGTCTTGCGCCCGTCTTTACTAAATACTGCTTTAACATAATATTCCTTTTTAGCCAAACTCCCAGAAGCTGCGCCGGTTTTTGGGCTTCACCGGCTTTTCTTCCTCTTCTGTCCGATACTGCAAAATCATGGAGGATGTCTTCGGCATCGTCACCGTAATTCGTCCTGCTGAAACTTCTATCTCCATCGGATTGATGTCATAGCCCCTTTCCCCGGTCAGGATCAGCCGCTGCAGCGTGCAGTCCCGCGGGATCCCCAGCTCCCAGACAGAAAGCTCTTTTGTAATCTCATTTTCATTATTATTGATCAAAACAACCGAATGATTATTTTTTGTAAATCGCCCATATGCCAGGAAATTATAGTCCAGGGTCAGACATTTTAAGGAGCCTGTCTTAAATTCCTTATTCTGACGATGAATCCGGATGATCTCCCGATGAAAGTTGATCAGCTCTTTATCTTCCCTGCCCCACGGATAGGTACGGCGGTTATCCGGATCGGTAAAGCCACAGACGCCCGCTTCGTCGCCATAATAAACCGTAGGCGCGCCAGGCCATGTCATCTGCATGACAACAGCCTCCAGAAGCACTGCTTTTTTTACATCATGATTTGCCGCCTCTGCGCCGAGACTGTTCGTTCTGCCGACACGATGGTTTGTTCTGGTCAAAAATCTGGAATGGTCATGGTTGGAGAGCTCATTCATGGCAGTTAACCAGGACGGCATCGCCATATTTGCTCCGTGATATGCCATTGCGCCCACAAAGCTGTCCGCGTTTCCCAGAAGATCCTGCCGATAATCATCGCTGTGCTTCTCCATGCCTGTTAAAAACCAGCTGACCGGCTCCATAAATGCGTCATAGTTCATAACCGTATCCCACTGATCTCCCTGCAGCCAGGAAGACGGATCTCCGTAATGCTCCGCAACAATCAATGCATGGGGATTGGCCTCCTTGACCGTATCCCGGAATTTTGCCCAGAACCGGTGGTTATACTCCGGGGAATGTCCAAGATCTGCCGCAACATCCAATCTCCAGCCATCTGCATGAAAGGGCGCAGATACCCATTTTCTCGCGACCTGCAAAATATAGTCCTCAAGCTGTCTGGATCCCTCATAATTCAGCTTGGGAAGTGTATCGTGGCCCCACCATCCATCATAGGTCGGATTATATGGGAACCGGTTATTGTCATGGAAACTGAAGTAATCATGATACGGACTGTCTTCTGAAATATACGCGCCCTTCTCATAGCCGGGCTTGTTTTCATAAATCCGCTCCCGATCAAGCCACTTATTGAAGGAACCGCAATGATTGAATACACCGTCCAGGATTACCCGTATTCCACGTTTATGGGCTTCCTCAATGACCTGGATCAGTAATCTGTCACTTGCTTCCAGATTTTCGCTGTCTGTGGTTCTGAGGATATAACGGTCTGCGTGGGTATTATCTGTTTCCCAGTCCTCCAGAAGCCGTCCGCCATCCTTTACGATCTTTCCGCAGTGCGGATCCACATGGTCATAATCCTGGCTGTCATATTTATGGTTGGAAGGCGAAACGAACAGCGGATTGAAATAAATAACCTCCACGCCGAGCTGTTCCAGGTAATCCATTTTATCCAACACGCCCTGTAAATCTCCGCCATAAAAATCACGCACATCCATTGAGGACGGATACCGGTACCAGTCCTCTACATGCTGTGATTTTGCGCCGATATAATGATATTCATTTGTCAGGACATCATTTGTCGGATCCCCGTTGCAGAAGCGATCCACATAAATCTGATACATCACGGCACCCTTCGCCCAGTCCGGCGTATCAAAGCCAGGAATCAGGACGAAATTGTAGTGCTCATCCGGCCGTTTTACCACACCACGAAAATCGTAATAGCAGGTGATCGCACCTGCCTGAATTTCAAAATACCAGCTGATCTTTTCATTATCCAACTGCAGCTTTACTTCATAATAATCAAACTGCGCGTCTGATGATGCCTTAAACATCAGATTTTTCTGCCCTTTACAGACTAAAAAAACGCGATCGACATTGCTGCGCTTGGTGCGGAATGCGATCTTTACCCTGCTGTAGGGTGCAGGCTCCGGCGGTGTCACATAATTTTCTGTCGTATCACTATAAAGCGCCCTTTTACTGAAAACAGGGCGCATTTCATTCATATATTTCTGATCACTGAAAAAACGATTAAATTCCATGATTTTCTTTACCTATCCTTTACAGACCCATTTTATACTACCGTTTTCGGAATGGCAAGCCAAAATCCTGCTCCAGCGCTATATCGCAGCATAAGGATATTCTGCCGCATGATAAAAGGACAGCCGTTAAGCTGTCCTTTTCAGAGAAGGTATTTCTTCTTATGGGGTATAGCAAAAATATATAATGTATTGGGGGGTTACAAAGAGTATAATAGCAGACCCGCCCCTTTTTGTATATTCTCCGTTTTCACAAATATCACAAATTTTCGTTTTTGTTTTTGTGACTATTTACCATTTACGCGAAGAAATCTTCCGGTTGCTTTTCAAACAGCGCTTCAAATTCTGCGCGGCTGATCTTTTCCTTTTTCAGAAGCAGCTGTGCGCTCTTATGCAGCACATCACTGTTTTCCAGAATCAGTGCCTTTGCCTTTGCATAACACTCGTCGATAATCCGGTGGATTTCTCTGTCGATCTCCCCGCTCACCAGCTCGCTGTGGGCCTTTGCATGCGCCAGATCCCGTCCGATGAACACTTCATCATCGTCATCATCATAGCAGATCACACCTACGTTTTCAGACATTCCGTACCGTGTTACCATCTTTTTCGCAATCTGTGTCGCCTTTTTGATATCACTGGATGCGCCGGTGGTAATATCATCAAAAATAATTTCTTCCGCGATTCTTCCGCCCAGGGATACCATAATCTCCTGCAGCATGCGACCCTTTGTCATAAACATATCGTCACGCTCCGGCAGCGGCATCGTATAACCTGCTGCACCTGCGCCGGTCGGAATGATCGACACCGAATAAACCGGTCCGACATCCGGCAGCACATGGAACAAAATCGCATGTCCGGATTCGTGATACGCTGTGATCTTCCGTTCTTTATCGGAAATAATACGGCTCTTTCGTTCTGTTCCGATTCCTACTTTTACAAAAGCAGTCTTGATATCCTCCTGACTGATAAAGCACCGGTTATCCTTTGCTGCTACAATTGCCGCCTCATTTAACAGATTTTCCAGATCGGCTCCGGTAAATCCTGCCGTTGTCTGAGCGATCTGTTTTAAATCCACGTTATCACCCAAGGGTTTATTTTTCGCGTGAACCTGCAGGATCGCCTCTCTTCCTCCAACATCCGGCAGTCCGACTGCGATCTTTCGATCAAATCGGCCTGGACGCAGGATCGCCGGATCCAAGATATCTACGCGGTTTGTCGCCGCCATTACGATGATTCCTGCATTTGCAGCGAAACCGTCCATCTCTACCAGCATCTGATTCAGCGTCTGCTCTCTTTCATCATGACCGCCGCCCATACCGGTTCCACGCCGTCTCGCCACCGCGTCGATTTCATCAATGAACACGATGCATGGTGCATTTTTTTTCGCTTCTTCGAACAAATCCCGAACGCGGGAAGCACCGACACCGACGAACATTTCCACGAAATCAGAACCGGAAATGGAGAAAAACGGAACGTTTGCTTCGCCCGCAATCGCCTTTGCCAGAAGGGTTTTACCGGTTCCGGGAGGTCCCTCCAACAAAACACCCTTGGGGATTCTCGCCCCGACCTTTGTAAACTTGCCCGGATCTCTTAAAAAATCAACGATCTCCTGCAGGTCTTCCTTCTCTTCCTTCAGTCCGGCAACATCCTTTAATGTAACCTTGCTGTCGCCTGCCAGGCTCAGCCGCGCACGGCTTTTGCCGAAATTCATCATCTTATTGCCGCCATTCATCTGGGCATTCTGTGCATTCATCATCATAAAGATCAGAAGCACACCGCCCACAGTGATCAGCGCAGGCAGGATGGACGTTAAAAATATATTATCGCCGGGCACATCCCTCACGATCGTCTTGACTCCTGCCGTTTCCAGCTCCTCCAGCACCGGATTGACATCCGATACCACCAGCACCTTTTCGTCTCCCGAGGTAAGATGTACCTCCACGGAACCGGTCGGCACTTCCCGGTTCTGCACTACTACAGCTCCCGATATTTCTCCGGCATCCAGCATCTGATTGAATTCCGCCTGTGTACAGGTATCCTCCATGCTGCGCAGTATTCCCGAAAACCAGAAAACCAGGAGCACAATAAGCAAAAGGGAAATGACGAGATTCATTCCTCTGCCGTTTTTGTTCACTGCATCCTCCTTCGGCTAAAAGCCTGCATCAATCAAATTTTACCACTCCGATGTACGGAAGGTTGCGGTAACGCTGGTCGTAATCCAGACCATAGCCTACCACAAATTCGTCCGGAATCTGGAATCCGGTATAATCTACCTTTACATCGATCACACGGCGATCCGGCTTATCCAGAAGCGTGCACAGCGCCATGGACTTCGGTCCGCGTGCCTTTAACATATCCAGCAGATAGCTCAGGGTACGTCCGGAATCCACGATATCCTCCACAACAATAACATTCTTGTCGCGCAGAGGCTCATCCAGGTCCTTTACGATCTTAATGACTCCGCTTGATTTGGTATCGCCGCCGTAGCTGGATACCGACATGAAATCCAGGGATACCGGAACGGTAATCCGCTTTGCCAGTTCACATAAGAAAAAGCTGCCGCCCTTTAATACGCATACCAGATGAACCTGTTTTCCGGCATAATCTTTACTGATCTGCTCACCAATCTCCTGAATCCTTCTGTCTACCTCTTCTTCCGACAACATCACTTCAACTCTTTCTGCCATGCCCAAATCCTCCTTGGTTTTTCTGTTCTATTCTTGCTTCTCCATACAGGTAACTTCCAAAATCACCCTCGTCTGCTCCGTTACCCGATAGTATGTGCTGATTCTTCCGCCCGGTACCCAGATAATGTGATTCCCGTCTGCCAGCACCATCATACTGTTCCGCTCATTTGCAGGAATTTTTTCTTCGATCATATATTTCTTTAAGCTTTTTTTTGAAAAATTATCATCGATTGTCAGATAATCTCCGCTCCTGCGCGTTCGAAATACGACAGATTGTATTATTTTATCATAATCCAACCATTTCGTATACTTTTTTTGAGGGATATTTTTTAAAAAAGCACCAACAGCAACGCCGCTTTCCTCGCCTGCCGCAGTATTTTTTTCGCCTGCTGCGGTATTTTTTTCACCTGCTGTCGGCTCGTCCCGCTGCAGGTATCGCACTGACACCACACCCATCCCCGGAACATGCAGCTCGCTAGAATGCTCTGGGAGCGGAAGCTCTGCGGTCTGAAGCCCAACCTGCCTGCCCCGGTCAAACTGCTGCTCCGGCGATGCGTCCTGCTGCCGCTCCAACCTTCGAAATACCAGCAGCCTAAACTGCCGCTCCACCTCGAGCTGACACGCTGGAATCCGCAGCTTCCTACCGCTCTGGCAGTCCGTCCCTACAAGGTGCCACACCGCTTCGATATGCGCTGCCGTCAGGTCGCGCCCTGTGCCGATCTCCAGCAGACATTCCCGCACGCACTGCTTCTGCAGGAAAATATCTTCCTGTTGCAGAAGTTCGATATTTAATTTTATTATAGTCTGTTTATCGTATCTCGTATGCTCCGCAGTTACTTTTTTTCGCCCCACATGCTCTACTCTCTCTCTGCCGCACACATTCGTTTTCAAAGCACCTGCTTCCACCCTGCAGCGTTCCAGTGCCTGTCGGGTGCAGCTGCGCACAAAATCCGCCGTCTCCGCCAGGAGCTGTGCCTCTTTCGCCAGATGTGCTCCGGCTCCGCTGCAAATTTCCTTTTCCGCATACGGCAGAACCCGATTCCTGATTCGGTTCCTTGTATAATCTTCTCCGGTGTTCGTAGAATCTATCCGCCAGGAAATCCCTTTTTCCTGGAGAAAGCTTTCTATTTCTGTCTTTCCAGTTTCCAAAAGCGGACGGATAATCATGCTTTCCCGTTCCGTCTTTCGCACCGGGCGAATCCCTGCCATTCCGTCCAGACCAGTGCCGCGGAACATGTGAAACAAAAGCGTCTCCGCGCAGTCGTCCCGATGATGCGCCACCGCAATTGCACCGTGACAACCGCCCATCTCCTGTAAGCACTCTTCAAAAATTTCATAGCGTGCCCGGCGTCCGGCTTCTTCGCAGCCGATTTCCCACTGTTTCGCCAGCGCCGCCGCATCAATCCGCATTGCCTTTAACGGCACATCCCACGCCCGGCAAATATCGCGCACATACGCCTCATCCGCATCAGCCTCTACCCCACGCAGGCCATGATGAACATGTACCGCGCACAGCTGCAGTCCCAGCTTCTTGCGCAGCGCAACCAACACATACAGCAGGCAGACGGAATCTGCTCCCCCGGAAAGTCCGACTACGATATTTTTATTTTCCGGGATCATATGATACCGCTTCATATAGAAAAGAATTTTTTCCGTCAGATCCATCCTGCAGTCTCCTTTTTTCCTTTGTGCCTTCGGCAGCAATTGCTTTTCCTTTGTGCTGATAAACTCGAGTGCCCGCGCTGCGCGCTCTTTGCACTCTCGTTAGGGGCACACGAAAATCAATTGCTGCCTTCGGCAGCCCTTGCTTTTCCTTTGTGCTGATAAACTCGAGTGCCCGCGCTGACGCGCTCTTTGCACTCTCGTTAGGGGCACACGAAAACCAATTGCTGCCTTCGGCAGCCCTTGCTTTTCCTTTGTGCCCCTACATTATACCTCAGATGTTTGTCCAGTGAAACTTCTTATTCTATATCCTCTATCTCCCGTTCTTCGTTTTTCCAGATTCCCGTAACTAAAACCGTCATATCATCTCGGATTTTGCCGCCGCACTGGCGGATTGCATAACGCAAAATCAGGTTTGCCAGGTCGACCGGTGAGCTGACGTTCAACGAAGCGATTTTCTGTTCCAACAGATATTCCCCGTCCCCGCACGGCCAGTTCTGCACTACACCATCCGAAACCAAAATGACCAGATCGCCGCTGTTTAACTGCCACTTTTTTTTACTGATGTCCTCTGACGCCGACATGCCGAGCGGCAGCTGCCTGCTCTGAATTTTCTCCACACGGTCGCTGCGCTTGATAAACCCTGCTGCCCCGCCAGCTTTCACCGTCTCGCACTCCCCCCGGTAAAGATCAATCCGGCACAGATCAAGCGTCGCCATCCGGTTTTCGTCCCCCTCCGCGCCTGCCATCCCATTTAAAAAAAGCATCGCCATATCCGGTCCAAGCCCCGCATCCAATATCCGCTCCGTCAAGTCTACAATCCTGCCGCTGTCCCGCGCCGCGCTCTCCCCGGAACCCACTCCATCCGACAAAATCATGGCAACGCTGTCGTCCGTTTCCAGAAAAGAATAGCTGTCCCCGGAGACACTCTCCGTTTCTTCCGTCGCGCATGCCGCCGCTGTCAAACAGCTGAAAATCGGCTCTTCCTCAAAATACAGACTCACTGATTCTTCTCCGACAAAATATGGATTCCTCTTCTGCGGCACCAGCCGGATATCCATCAGCACCGACAAATACCCGGCAATCTCCTCTACCGTCATGCTTTTGTTCTTTGTCAGGCGGACAGATATCGTGATCTGCAGCCTGTCCTCTTTTCCCCGCAGCAGATAAATATCCTCTACTACAATGCCTTCTCCCGCCAGGGCGCGCACAATCTGCTTTTCCTGCCGACCGCCCAGCCGGATCAGCTGAACGGACGTATCCGCTACTGACTGCAGCATTCCCGCCATCTGACGCATATGCGCCGCATATTGTTTCCGGCTCTCCATCGCCTGTCTGCGCCGAAGCAGCTCTTCCCGATCGTCCGGCGTTTTTTCCTGCTCCAGCTCCCAGTTCATCTCGCCCATAACCGCAGCAAGATTTTGAAACGTATCCGCACAGTCCAGCATACATCTTCGGTCATAATCCAGCAGCCATGCCGACTGCTGCACTTCGTCATTCCAATATTGAGATTCCATGGCATGTCCTTTCCTGCGACCTTTTTTCTCCAGTATAACTGCTGACATGCGCGCCTTTTGTCAAAGCAGGCAAACCGTAGATTCTTTTTTTCAGGAAAAGAGGTATCCGCAGAATTGTACAAAAAAGAATGTGCCCTGGCACATTCTCGCGCCGAGGCGCGGTTGCTTTAGCAACCATCTACCCTTGCGCCGAGTGCGCATCCTCGCGGAGCGTTTTTATTTCATAGGACGCATTTTCCTATGAAATAAAAAAACGCGGATCCCATCCGGAATCCGCAATCCTTTTTCTTCTTATATTATATCGTGAGCACAGCTCACTCAATAATTTCGCCGTTCGCGATGAGCAAGCTTCGCCTGTTCCCGCTCTCTTGCGCTCATTATATCATGAACTTCGTTCATGATCGACATTCGCCGTTCGCGATGAGCAGGCTTCGCCTGTTCCCGCTCTCTTGCGCTCATTATATTACATTCGTCCTGCCGATACGGACGTTTTCACAGCCGTCTCTCAATTCTCCGGTTTAAAAATAATTTCACCGTCATACACCAGTCCGAGCTTATCCTTTGCAACCTCTTCGACATATTTGCGCGTCTTGGTGTATTTTTCGTATTCTTCGATTTCCGCCGTCCGCTGTGTCTCTTCTTCAATCTGTTGCGTAAGCTGTTTAATTTGATCCTGATATCCCTGCTGCTTCTGTCGCAGCTCCATGCTCCGGATCGATACTACCGCCAGCACCATCAGAACTACCATCGTTACCAGAAGCATGCTCAAACGGTTCTCCCGTTTCTTCCGGCGAAAAACAATCTTTCTTTTAACCATTTTTCCTGCCTCGCAATGCTTTTCTGTTCTGTTTACATAAAGCTATTTTAGCCAGTTTTAAACGGCTAGTCAACCGCTTTTTCAAAATTCTTGCACTCCGTCTGGCACCTCTGAAAATTTTCGAAAAACCGTTTTTTCCTATTCGAAAGGTATACTTTACGGGACGCATCAGCCATCCTGCAACATAGGAAATCACCTTTTTTATCCAGAGACCGAACCGCGCTCCAGCTTTTACCAGAAAAGGACTCGCCGTGCTTTTTACAACGAGCATCCCAACTGCTGCCCCGAATACGCAGAACCACCGAAATGTTCCATTATTTTCCAGATATAACAGGGAAAAAAAGCTGCCTGCCACAACACACCAGTAAATAAGATCCTCTATCGAAATCCAGAATATTCCGTGTGGAAATACTCTTCGGAAAATCCGCAGAAAATCGTAAACAAGCGTCACCGCCATCCCCAGCAAAACCGAATGCAGCCAGAACGTTCCCTCTCTGGCGATCTCACTGCTCATCCGTCACCGAAACAGCCGACTCAGCAGCGATTCCGCTTTGCTGCCCGCCGAAGCTGTCTGTTCTGAATAGGTCAAGCTATCAATCCGCCCGTCAATGTCCACTTCTCCCTTTTCCAGCGTCAGGCGGCTCACATGCAGCTCACTGCCGCGGATCATCAGCATCCCCTGCTCCGTCTCCAGAAGCACTTCCCCCACATCAAAGGAAAGCACATCGGAAACGCCGTTAATCGCACACACTTCCCGGTTGACCAAACTGATCCGGTGCTGTCCTGCTCTGCTGTTTAATTCTTCCATCGCGCGCCCTCCTTACTGTTCCTTACACAGTATACGCGCCGATGTCTGCCGTTATGACTTTAGAGATATTGAAACATCTCTTTTGCTTCTTCTTTGCGTACAGTTTCCTGTACAGTCAGGACCTCGACCTTTACATCCTTATTGCCAAACTGAATCGTAATCACGTCTCCTGCCTTTACTTCTGCGGACGCCCGCGTCACCTTGTCATTTAACAACACTCTGCCCGCGTCGCATGCCTCGTTTGCAACGGTGCGGCGCTTAATCAGCCGGGATACCTTCAAATATTTGTCCAGTCTCATCGTTTCTTTCCCTTCTCTACTAAATGCTAACCGCCGCCGGCGGAGCATTTGTTATCGTATAAGAACAACGTTATTTATAGAATAACAAAAGGCAGCCGCATCAGCAGCTGCCCTGTCATCTTCTGATTTAGTTAATAGAATCCTTTAAAGCCTTACCAGCTTTGAACTTAGGGGTCTTAGAAGCTGCGATTGTCATTGCTTCGCCAGTCTGAGGGTTTCTGCCTTCTCTTGCAGCTCTTTCAGATACTTCAAAAGTACCGAAGCCAACCAGCTGAATCTTCTCGCCTTTCTTCAGTTCTTCTGCTACAACATCAGTGAAAGCCTTTAAAGCCTTCTCTGCATCCTTCTTCGAAATCTCTGCCTGCTCAGCGATGGCAGCAACTAATTCTGTCTTGTTCATTATGAACTCCTCCTGTATTTCTTTTCCTGTTCCATTCGAAATGTCTAAAAGGGCAGTCCTGCCCAGAAACATTATATTCTATTTATACCTGTAGTTCCTTTGTTTGTCAATACTTACAGGGAAAATGTCTGCTCCAGGAAAGCCTTTTTCACATCCTGCTGAATGAGCAGCCGCTCCAGCTTTTCCATGTGCCTTCCAGGTATCCATACTTTCCGACTATTGTAGTAAAAATTGACAATTTTCCAGAATTTTTCCGGGTATGCAAAGCGATAATACAGCTGCAGATAATCCACCGCAGACAGCGGACTGATCCTGCCGTAAACGTCTAAAAGTCCTCTCGCCAGCGGCACTGACCAGTTCGTCTTCTCTAATAGCTTACGCAGGAAAAGATACAGATCCCGCATCTGACTGTCCAGGGCACATTTTTCAAAATTGATGACTGACGTCGTATTCTGACAGAGCAGATTGTGATGCTGATAATCCCCGTGACAAAAGCTTCCGCTTTCCTCGCATTCCCGCGCATCCAGAAGAGACCCATAGGAACGGACGTCCTCCGTCACCCGCTCCGCCTCTTCCAAAAACAGATCAAACGTCTGCTGCAGGTTGATCTCAAACGTTGTCTTCTGACCCTTTTCCCGCAAAAAACGTCTGACCTTACGCAGCTCCCGGTTCCGTTTCTCATATTCCTCTGCCAGGCTGACTGCGTGCAGCCCATACTCCTGCTGCAGCTGTGGAAAATGCAGCGCACTGTGCAGAACCGCCAGGGTGCGCATAGCATCTCGGCATTCCTGTCCATCCTTTAAACTGCATTCTCTTCCCTGTGGCCAGCTTTTTACAATGCATCTGTTCTGCTCCTGATCGCAGCAAAACAGCGCGCCTTCTTTTGTAGACAGAAGCTGTTCCGCACGCGTAAAGCCGTTTTGCCGGACTCCCTCCAGTACCTTTGCCATCATTTCCAGCCGAAAGACCGGTCCTTTATATTCTTTCAAGATATACCAACCTTTATTCGTTTCACACAAAATTGCATTTCTGCTTTTCTGTGTGCGGATCACTTCAAAATCATAATTTTCCAGTACGCTTACGGACCTGTCATTCACCTGCATTCCCTCCCGCCTCTTAGGTACTACCTATCCTATGAGCAAAATGTTCCGGTTATGTATCAACGTTACAGTTCACTCGTGGTTTCTTGTGGACAGATTCCATGCTCCCATGAGAATCTGTACATAAGAAACCATGAAGGGAGCGCCATTTTACGAGCAAAATGAACTGCGAAGCAGCGGAAAGAATCGAAGATGCGCTTTTGCGAATGACGCGAGTGAACTGCAACAGGTCAACATCTTCCTGAAAATCCTATTTCATTTTCAGACTCCATCTGATACAATAACCGTATAAAGGGTCAGCGTATCAATACGCTGAGGAAAGGGAAATCAAATGAGCGAATTAAATGTAAAATATCAGCTCGGCACCAAGGAAAACGAAGCCTTTCTGGCTGATGTCAGAGAAGGACTGTTTTCTTTCGGCCATAACTTCCCCGCTCCTGGCGGAAGTTCTTATTATTTAGGAGATGATGGTACTCCGTGGAAAGATCGCAACCGTGAGACATGGATCACCAGCCGTATGGCACATGTATACAGCCTGGCATCCTTCCTCGGTCATCCCGGCAGCAAAGAGCTTGCTGCAGCAGCGATCAAAGGTCTGCGCGGCGAACTGCATGATACTGCAAACGGCGGCTGGTATGCCGGTCTGACTGCAGACGGCAATATCCTGCCTAACAAACAGTGCTATGCACACGCATTCGTAATTCTTGCAGCTTCCTCCGGCGTCCTTGCAGACATTCCCGGTGCAAAAGAGCTGTTAGACGATGCTCTTGCTCTGTATGACCTGCGTTTCTGGAATGAAGAAGAAGGTCTTTCCTGCGATACCTGGAACACCGAATTCACCGTTCTGGACGACTACCGCGGCTTAAATGCCAACATGCACACTGTAGAAGCTTTCCTGGCAGCTGCAGACGTAACCGGCGATGAGAAATACCGCGTAAGAGCAGGCCGCATCATCGATCACGTTGTTGGCTGGGCATCTGCAAACAACTGGAGAATCCCGGAACACTTCACCAAAGAGTGGGTTGCTGATCTGGAATGCAACAAAGATCGGCCTGACGATCAGTTCAAGCCTTACGGCGCAACTCCCGGTCACGGTATCGAATGGTCCCGTCTGATCACCCAGTGGGCTCTGTCCACCTTCAAGGGCGACAAAGAGGGCGCTTCCAAATACATCACTGTTGCAGAAAACCTGTACAACCGTGCAATCGAAGACGCATGGAATGCTGACGGCGCTCCGGGTATCGTTTACACCACCGACTGGAACGGCAAACCGGTTGTTCACGACAGAATGCACTGGACTCTGGCAGAAGCAATCAATACTTCCGCAGTTCTGTTCCATGTAACCGGCAACCAGAAATATGCAGACAACTTCGCTGAATTCATGCAGTATCTGGATGAAAAGGTTCTGGATCATGTACACGGCTCCTGGTTCCATCAGCTGGATGCAAACAACAACCTGATCGGCACCGTATGGCCCGGCAAGTCTGATCTGTATCATGCAGTACAGGCTACCTTGATCCCGTTCTATACCGCAGATCTGTCTATCGCTCCTGCAGTAAAAGGCGGCAAGTTCTGCTAATTGCAAATTCTCATGTGACATTTTATTCCTGAGAACGAGCATCGCAAAATGCATATAGAAAACAGCTCAGGACTCTAAATCAGAGTATCCTGAGCTGTTTTTGTTAAAAGGAACCTTTCACCTGTATCCTTCTGGCTTCCTCCAGTAAAAATTCTTTCGTATTGCGCTGCGGCTCTTCCAGCACTTCTTCCAGAAGCTTCTGCAAAATATCTCCCAGCCCACGTCCTGCCTGCATCCCGATTCCGATCAGATCCTTGCCGTTTACCGCAAGCCCTTTTAATGTCAGGCATGCACCGCTTGCAATCACCGCCTCATAATCTTCCTGCATTTTCCTGAGATGTTCTTGTTTCTCCTCCCGATGATAATCACTCTGGGCTGCCAGATCTGCCTCTTTCACCAAAAACAATTCCGGGAAAAGATCCGGACCCAGACGGTTTAAAGCAAACCGCATATTTCGTTCTCCAGGTTCAATTTTCACATCGTGTGCCCGCACCAGACGGACAACTCGATCAATCGTTTCATTATCAAATTTCAATCGGCGCAGGATTGTCCTTGCCAGCTCGCCGCTGACCTCCGAATGTCCATGAAAATGATCCACGCCGTCCTGATCCGTCGTCCGCGTCTTCGCTTTTCCCATATCATGAAATAAAAGCGCAAGCCGCAGCGTTTTTTCCGGTGCAGAATGCATCAATGCCTGAATCGTATGCTCCGCGACATCATAGCAATGATGTGGATTGTTCTGTACTGTCTGCGCCATCTGATCAAATTCCGGCAGAAAAACAGCCGTCATGCCCGTTTCCCTGCATATCCGCAGCATCTCCGGATGTGGGCTGACCAGAAGTTTTAAAAGCTCTGTTCGGATCCGTTCAGCACTGATCTTTTCAAGTGTCTGTGACAGTTCACAGATCGCCAGACGTGTCGCTTCCTCGATATCATATCCCAACTGGGCGGAAAAACGAACCGCACGCATCATCCTCAGTGCATCCTCTGTGAAACGCTCCTTCGCATCTCCAACGCATCGGATCACTTTTTTCGAAATATCCTCGATTCCCCCGAAAATATCTACCAAACCAGCTTCCTCATTATATGCCATGGCATTGATCGTAAAATCCCGTCTCCTCAGATCCTCCTGCAACGACGCTGTAAACGTAACCTCCTTCGGATGCCTCGAATCCTCATATTCTCCGTCAATTCGATAGGTCGTCACTTCGTAACCAACCCTATCCATCAAAACAGTGACTGTTCCATGCTGAATACCGGTATCCACTGTACGATGAAACAACACTTTCACCTGCTCCGGTCTCGCAGAAGTCGTAATATCCCAGTCATCCGGTTCGCGGTGCAGTATACTGTCGCGGACGCAGCCGCCAACCGCCCATGCTTCATATCCGGCACTTTGCAAAACGTTGATAATCTTTTTTACTGCTTCCGGCAATATGATTTTGATCTGTTCCGCCATTTGTCTGCTCCTTTTGTTGTTCTGACCGGTTTTACAAAAAATAAACTCTTTTATCCTACATTGTACAGGATTTCAGGTATAAAAAAAAGACTTGATGTTTCAAGTCTTCTTACTGAGACACGGGGGATTCGAACCCCCGACAACCTGATTAAAAGTCAGGTGCTCTACCGACTGAGCTAGTATCCCATACCATAGAAAAATGCCCAGAACCGGAATCGAACCAGTGACACGAGGATTTTCAGTCCTCTGCTCTACCAACTGAGCTATCTGGGCATTGAGTAGCGGGGACAGGATTTGAACCTATGACCTTCGGGTTATGAGCCCGACGAGCTTCCAGACTGCTCCACCCCGCGTTACCATATGATATTGTATTCAACTTCTTTCAAAATATACCTGAAAGAGAATGGATGGAGGTGGATTCGAACCACCGAAGCAAATTGCAGCAGATTTACAGTCTGTCCCCTTTGGCCACTCGGGAATCCATCCATATTCATTTTTCAATGAATAAAGCCGATGATCGGACTCGAACCGATAACCTGCTGATTACAAATCAGCTGCTCTGCCAATTGAGCCACATCGGCGCATCTTTTCAACATATCTCTTGGAATATGGGGCCTATAGGGCTCGAACCTATGACCCTCTGCTTGTAAGGCAGATGCTCTCCCAGCTGAGCTAAGACCCCATTATGTTGAGAAGAACACGCTTCGTTCTTCCGGTTTCATAAAGAAACCGACGACCCAGACGGGACTCGAACCCGTGACCTCCGCCGTGACAGGGCGGCGCTCTAACCAACTGAGCCACTAGGCCATTCAGATACAACAAACATTGTTTATCATACCTTCAAAACTGAACACTGAAATCCTCTTTCGTATCTCCTACATCCATTCCCAACCTGTCAGGATAAGCCCTCGACCGATTAGTATTTGTCAGCTCCATGCATTACTGCACTTCCACCTCAAACCTATCTACCTCATACTCTCTAAGGGGTCTTACTTATTGGGATAACTCATCTTGAGGGGGGCTTCACGCTTAGATGCCTTCAGCGTTTATCCCTGCCGGA